>Ga0247762_1000028_pt1 | contig 95294 bp, 85 predicted proteins | sample UWRJL081202R4_FD_181016 | JGI IMG/M metagenome (GOLD analysis project Ga0247762, IMG submission 181016) | Plant litter microbial communities from Arlington Agricultural Research Station in Wisconsin, United States - UWRJ-L081-202R-4 | ecosystem: Environmental > Terrestrial > Plant litter >...
GTGCAGAAGTCGGTAAAGCGTCTCCAGGAGCTGGACGAGATGTCCACCGATGGACGTTACGAGCTTCTCACCAAAAAGGAAGTCATCAAGCTGGAGCGCGAGCGCAAGAGCCTGGCTACGAACCTCTCCGGTATCAAAGCAATGCGTCGTCTTCCTGATGCGATCTTCGTCGTGGATTCGAACAACGAAGCCATCGCCGTCGCAGAAGCACGCAAGCTCGGTATCCCGGTCGTAGCTGTTGTGGATACGAACTGCGATCCGACCGTGGTGGACTACGTGATTCCTGGTAACGATGACGCTCTGCGCGCAATCCGCCTCTTCACCACGAAGATTGCTGACTCCGCTGCGGAAGGCGTACAGATGATCTCCGACAAGGCGTTCGCGCAGGAGACCTCTGACATCATGCCCGTCATGACGGAAGCGCACTTCCTCGGTGAGGAAGCAGAAGCTGCTCCCGCTGCTACACCCTTTGCCGAGTCCACGCCCGTAGCTGCTGACGAGGAAGAGACTGTCGACCTCGAAGCTGCTCTTGGCGGCGGTATCCGCAAGGCCCCTGCGAGCGAGACGGAAGCTGAGCCCGAAGTGGTTGCAGCCGAGGCAGGCGCGTAACAGGCTGTTCACGATTCCTCATTGAGAGCGTGGCCGCCTTCTTCCAGATGGCACCACGCTCTTTTTGCGTCCAGACATGCTGGCCGCACACACCAAAGATCTGAACCTAAGAAAAGGACATCATTATCATGGCAACCGAAACAGCGAAGATCGACGCGAAACTGGTGAAGGAACTGCGCGAGAAGAGCGGCGCTCCCATGGGCGACTGCCTGAAGGCGCTGCAGGAAGCACAGGGCGATATGGAGAACGCATTCGTCGTTCTGCGGAAGCGCGGCATGGCGTCGGCGGCGAAGAAGGCTTCGCGCACGACGAACGAGGGCGCTGTGGGAACGTACATCCACGCAGGCGGCAAGATCGGCGTTCTTCTGGAGCTGAACTGCGAGAGCGACTTCGTTGCACGCACGGAGGACTTCCAGGAGCTCCTTCGCGATATCTCCATGCACATCGCTGCAACCGACCCCCGCTACGTGGGCAAGGAAGAAGTGACCGAAGCAGATCTCGCTCGCGAGAAGGATGTCTTCCGTGCGCAGGCTCTCGCCACCGGCAAGAAGCCTGAGTTCGTCGAGAAGATCGTCGAAGGCAAGATGAGCAAGTTCTACGAGGAAGTCTGCCTGCTCGAGCAGCCCTTCATCAAGGAGCAGGGCCAGTCCGTCAAGCAGATCATCGCGACCAAGATCGCCAAGCTCGGCGAGAACATCTCGGTTCGCCGCTTCGCACGCTTCAAGGTGGGTGAGCCAGCGTTCACGGTTGCCCAGGCGAAGATTGTTGCGGAAGAGCCACAGGCGTAAGTTCGTATTGATTTAGAAAAGCCCGGACTTTTGTCCGGGCTTTCGTGTTGTATGAGCACATCATTCCTGATTTGGGATTTCCCTTTGCCCGCAAGTCAAAGTATTGGATATTCTGACGAGCTCCGGACTTAGAATGAGCCCATCATTCTCCGGAGATGATGTACATGGATACGAACAGAACACAGATTCGCTTTCCGAGACGTTCCGTAACAAGTCTCCGGCGTGACGTTCGACCCGAAGTTCGACAGTGGGCAAAAGATCTACGCCAGAACCCCGCTCCTGGTGAAGCTGAACTCTGGGAACGGTTGAGAGGAAAGAGCCTGGGTTTCCGATTTCGGAGACAGGCGATTCTGCACGGTTGGATAGCAGATTTTTGGTGTCCGGCCAAGCGGCTTGTCGTTGAAGTTGATGGAGCATCCCATGGAAGCAAGCAGAGCAGAATAAGAGATTGGGGCCGCGACAAGACGTTATCCGAGAAGCTGGGCATCTCTACTCGTCGCTTTCGGGTAGAAATGGTCTTGAGCAAGCTGGACGAAGTTGTTGAGCAAATCAGAGCCGAAGTGGAGAGTCGTCCGACATGCTACCTCTCTTTTGCCCCGTGGCTGAGAGACAGATCATACCCAGACCTACGCGGGGACCGAGCGGCAGATTCTTCCGTTTCTACGCAACAGAGAAAGATGTCTCGGCCTTCGTCTCAAAATGATAAGGATTGAGATACGAGCTCGTCGCTGACGTTTGTAAAGATCGGAGAAAACGGCTACAAAGCATTCATCCGTCTCGCCCGGAGGCCATAAGCTGCCTGAAAGTGGGCCCGGAAGCAGGACCAACGTGCGATACTCAATTTTGAAATGTACAAAAGAGTCTTGTTAAAACTGTCGGGAGAAGCACTGGCTGCGGGCCGTGGTTTTGGCATTGACGCCGTTTTTGTTCACCGGATTGCGGAAGAGATCGCAGAGCTTCACGCCAGCGGATGTCAGGTCGGCATCGTTGTGGGCGGCGGCAACTTCTTTCGTGGCGTCGCTGAACAGGCGATCCACATGGACCGCGTCGCGGCCGATCACATGGGCATGCTGTCGACCGTGATCAACGCCATCGCGTTGCAGGATGCGATCGAGAAGCAGGGCGTTCAGTGCCGTGTGCTCTCTGCCATTGCCATGCACCAGGTCGCGGAGCCTTACATTCGCCGTCGCGCTCTTCGTCACCTTGAGAAGAACCGCATCGTGATCTTCGGCGCTGGCACGGGTAATCCTTACTTCTCTACAGACACTGCTGCTGCATTGCGTGCAATGGAAATCAAGGCAGATGTGTTGTTGAAGGCGACTTCGGTGGACGGCATCTACACGGCCGATCCGAAGAAAGATCCGGACGCGACGAAGTTCGATCGGATTACCTACATGGATATTATTCAGCGCGGTCTGCGGGTCATGGATACGGCTGCGGTTTCGCTCTGTCACGACAACAACATGCCGATGCTGGTCTTCTCCATGCGTGAGCGCGGAAACATCCTGCGGGCTGTGCAGGGCGAAGAGATCGGCTCCCTGGTCATCTCGGACAAGGCTTAGCTGCAACGGGACTCAGAGATGGCAGAAGTATCCTTGAAGCCCGTGCGTAAACCTCCTCTTCCAGGACTAACGGGAGTGCGGACGTTTCTGGCGCTGGGCATTATGTTGTTTCACTTCACGCCGCCACATATCGAGTGGATTAGGCCGGTGATCGAGAGTGGATTTACCTACATCAGTTTCTTCCTGCTGATCTCCGGGTTCATCCTCTCGTATAACTACAGCGAACGCGCGGGCACGCTGAAGGTGCGCGAGTTTTATCTCGCACGCATGGCGCGTCTGTATCCCGTCTACCTGCTTTCGTTGATCGTGTCGCTGCAGATGTATTCCGAGGAGTGGCACTACCAGACGCATGTGCATTTCTGGGAAGGCACCATTCTGACGCCGCTGTTGCTGCAGGGATGGAACCCTATGCTGGCGACCTTCTGGAATACAGTTGCGTGGACGCTGTCGACCGAGGTCATGCTCTACCTCGCGTTCCCCTTTTTCAATCGCGCGCGCTGGTGGCCGAAGTCTCCTTCCAAACTTATCGCGCTCTTCTTCGGTTTCTGGTTGTTGGAGCTTACCGTCCCAACGCTGTATCTGTTGATCAATCCGGATGGGCTTGCCCATATGGACCGCTACTCGTACGGGTTCTGGATTCGCGCGGTCAAGTACACGCCGCTACCGTATGTGCCTATCTTCCTTGCTGGGATTACGCTGGGTCGGCTTCATAGCATCGTGCAGGTGAACGATCGTGTACGCATGTGGATGGCTGCGGGCGCAGCGGCGACTGTTCTGACGATCTTCTATACGGTGATTGAAAAGCTGCCGTACGTGATGCTGCATGGCGGTCTGTTGACGCCGATCTTTGCGACGCTGATCTTCGGGCTTACGGGTACACACTGGATGACGCGGTTCCTCTCGCTGAGGCCGATTGCGATCCTGGGAGAGGCTAGTTTCTGCCTCTACTTATTGCACTTCAATACGTGGATTCTGCTGCATCTCTTCAATGTTCCGGAACGGCTGCATCTGGCCCTGCTGGATCCGTGGCTTTCGTACGTGATTATTATTGGTGTCGCTTATCTTGCGTTCCGGTTTGTGGAGACGCCTTCGCGGCGGTATCTGCTGGCGCGATGGGTGCATAGGAAGCCGCATCCGATGGAACCCGCGAACATCGGCGGGTAGCGTTCCAAGAGCGGCGAATATTCGAGAAGTCGATAGTCTGGGTGCCCCGTACATCGCGCTTTTTGCGATGTGCGGGTGGATGTTCATTTCCCTTTGAATTTTTGAATGAGCAGAGATTTCAGAAGCGGTTCGCGCTTTGCGCGAATACCCACACATGCGCGATAAAGCTGCGCATGTATGGGGCACCCGGTTCCTTTGTCATACCATAGGGAAACGGAGGGATCTGCTTTTTTATTTCCTTACAGGGTCTGGCACGGGACCTATTTCCTGACCTGAAGTGTTTTCGCCTGGGCTTCAACTTCGCGCATGACGCGCAGCATGTTGCCGCCGTAGATCTTCTTGATCTCCTCTGCGGTGTAGCCCTTTTCGAGCAGAGCGCGTGTGAGGTTCGGAAACTTTGCATAGGAGTCGAGGCCGACGGGAACGCAACCTACACCGTCGAAGTCCGTGCCGATGCCGACGTGGTCAACGCCTGCGATCTGCACGGCGTGGTCGATGTGAGCGACGGCGTCTGCCAGAGTTGCCGGAGGAAGCTTCGCAGCCATCTCGGTCTGGAGAGCCTTCATCTTCTCCGCACGTTCGGCCGGATCTTTCAGCTCCATCAGCTTCATGTACTGCGCACGCATACCCGATTCCAGCGGCTTTTCAGCTTTGTAATAGCGGTCAGAAAGAAAGTCGCAACCGAAGCTGATGTTCGCTACGCCACCCTTGGCTGCAAGTTGGCGAAGCATGTCGTCCGTGAGATTGCGTGTGTGCTCGCTGAGGGCGCGGCAGGAGGAGTGAGACGCGATCACGGGAGCTGTACTGACCGCGAGCGCATCAGCGAAGGTCTTGTCTGCTGTGTGCGAGATGTCGACCATCATGCCGATGCGATTCATCTCGCGAACAACGTCTTTGCCGAAGGGCGTGAGGCCGTTGTGATGTGTGATCTTGGGATCGTCGATGTCGCCCTGCGAATCGGCCCAGTTGTTTGTGTTGAAGTGGGTCAGAGTCATGTAACGGACGCCGAGGGTGTAGAAGTCACGCAACAGACGGAGGGAATCTTCGATGGCGTGGCCGCCTTCGATGCCCATCAGGGCGGCGATCTTGCCCTGCTGCCGCGCTGCGAGTACTTCATCCGCTGTTGTTGCGAGGGCGAACTCGTTGGGGTGGCCTTCCACGATGTCGTGACGCACGGTGTCGATCATCTGAAGAGCGCGGTTCGCCGAATGGTTATCCTTCACATAGTTTGCGCCGACGTAAACGGCGAAGAACTCCGCACCCAGAAAGCCTTTCATGCGCTTGAGGTCGGTCTGTCCGCGCGCGTTCGTCTTAGCGATGTCGAAACCCTCCACGGTCTCGGAGGTGACGTCGTTGTGCATGTCCATCAGCAACGCAGAGCGCGTGATCGCATTCACCTCGGCGTCCGTAACGTTGCGACGAGGCGTGTGTTCCGCAACTGCAAGCGGAATCATAGATAACAGGCAGAGAGGGGCGGCAAAGCGCAGACAGGCGTACAAAGGAGTCCTCCAGATGTGAAAACGGGATGACTCCTTTATAAGCTAAATTCGGGTGTTCGCAGCTACCGCAGCGCCTGATAGGCCTGCCAGGTGAGCGAACCGATGAGAGCGACGAACATCAGAGCGGCCGCTCCTCCGGCAACGCGGAGGTAGGGCTGAATCTGTATGAGTCGCTGTTGCAGCTTGTTCTGGCGTTCGTGTTCCCCCGAAAGGATCGCGTCGTCGAGAAAGAGCTGGTCTTCTTCATAACGTGTAAGCATGCCGCGGTACAGCAGAAGGCCTCCGGCCACCGCTGTGACGCCAGCCCAGACAATCAAGAGTATGTGCATGATGAGCCTCCAGTTCCATGGAACCGGTCCCCCTTGCCGGGCGGGTCTGTGCCGTTGTTTCACAGGCTCGGAGGGTAGGCGGGGCCGCCCGGCGGAAGCATACGCCTGTCTCCGCACAGATGTACACGGCAAAGTCTGCATCCTGAAACCGTTTTTTGCGTCTAATGACCGTAGTGTTTCCTGCAGATGAAATCGCGGCTTGCCGCGAGGGTCGGGCAGGCATAAAATTGATCGAAGCGCAGTTTGCAAAGGAGAACCACCACATGGCCACTGCCATTACTACTCCCGAAGTCGTCAACGCACCTCCCGTATCGACCCAGCCGGTCAATCTGACCGCTTCTGCGATCGTTAAGGTGAAGGAAATCATGGCGACGCAGGATCCGCATCCAGCCGGTCTTCGCATCGGCGTGGTGGGCGGTGGGTGTTCGGGCTTCCAATACTCGATGTCCTTCGAGAACCAGCAGGGCATGATGGACAAGGTTGTCCGTTTTGATGACCTGAAGGTCTTTGTCGACGCCACAAGTGCCATGTACCTCAACGGTTGCACCGTGGATTACGTCGAGACTCTCGAAGCGGCTGGTTTCAAGTTCGAGAACCCCCAGGTCAAGAGCACCTGTGGCTGCGGATCTTCCTTCTCGGTCTAAGTCAAGGCATTTCAAAGCGAAAGCCCTGCCCTGCGGCGGGGCTTTTCTATTGTCCGCTCCGAACCTTCCCGGGGCTATGACGTCTAAAATCAAACAGGTGATTTTCCAACCCCATTCATGACCGAATTTGTCATCAAGCTTGCCGACGAACGTGGCCGCGTACAGGAGCAGACCCTTCCGGCTGCGACTGCGGACGAGTTGCGCAGCCGCTTTACCCAGGCGGGATACTACGTTTACTCGGTCAAACCTCGTGGCGTTGGTTCGGCGAGCAAGCGGAAGAAGGTCAAGCTCGAAAGCTTCCTTATTTTTAATCAGCAGTTTGTGACCCTCATCAAGGCTGGCCTGCCGATTCCTGGATCGCTGCAGCTGCTGGGGCGCCGTCAGAAAGACCTTCGCCTGAAGGCGCAGCTGGAAAATATTGCGGAGCGGGTAAAGACGGGAGAATCCCTCTCGGCCGCCTTCGATGCACAGGGAGGATTTCCGCTCGTTTATACCACGACCCTGCTGGCAGGTGAGCGTTCCGGAAACCTGGAAGAGGTGCTGCAGCGTTACCTCGACTTTCAACGGATTTCGCTAACATTTCGAAAGAAGCTTAAGGCTTCGATGGTCTACCCGGTGCTTCTGGTCACGCTGGTGCTGGGCCTCTTCGTCTTTCTGATTACGTTTGTCGTACCGCGTTTTGCCACGCTTTACGATCAGCTGAATACGCCGCTCCCTGCGATCACCGTCTTCCTTCTGCATGTGGGCAACATCGCGCAGAGTTACGGGATCTATATCGGCGTTGCGGTGATCATCACTGTCTTCCTGCTCTATCGCTGGTCCAAGACGGATGCAGGCGCGCTCATGGTCGACCGCTTCCGCTTGGCGATTCCGCTATTTGGACAGGTCTGGCTGAAGTATCAGGTGGCACTCTTCTCGCGAACGCTTTCCACCCTCCTGACGGGCGGACTTCCTTTGGTGCCATCGCTTGAGACTGCGGCGCGCTCTATCTCCTCGCGTCAGATCTCGAATGCGGTATTCAACTCGGTTACGAGCGTGCGCGAGGGCAAAAATCTGTCCTTCAGCATGGAGACCACGAAGGTGTTTCCCGAACTGGCCATCGAGATGGTGGAGGTCGGAGAGTCCACCGGCGCGCTTCCCGCGATGCTCAATTCGGTTGCAGGATTCTTTGAAGAAGATGTTGAAACGTCGCTGACGGCGGCGATGAGCCTGATCGAACCGACGATCCTGATTGCGATGGGCATCGCGGTGGCCATCATTCTCATGGCGCTTTACCTCCCCATCCTGCAGCTCGGTGCAGGCGCGGTCAACCACTAAATTTCATCAGACACCAAAGAATTCAAGATCAGAACCTAGCCCTTCCCGTATCCTCGGAGTCAAACCAACGTATGGCACAAGCACCGCTGGCAATCCCGATTCCGCACCCCGAGCTTGGAGAGATAGAGCGCGCGCATCTTCTGGCGAAGCGCTATCGCTGCGAGTATGTCGATCTGCAGAACTTCAAGATCCAGCATGAGCTCTTCAAGGCCGTGCCGGTGGAACTGATGTTCCGCTACAACTTCGTCCCCTTGGAGCAGCACGAGGGGCGACTGATCATCGCCGTCAGCGATCCGTCGAAGCTGATGGTGCTCGACGAGATCTCCGGCCTGCTGGGGCAGCGACTGGTTACACGCGTCGCCACGCTCTCGCAGATCAACGAGCTGTTGAAGAAGACGGAGCAGTCACAGCGTGTCCTTGAAGAAGCCACCGAAGGATTGACGTTTGACGTTCTCTCCTCCGACGATAATCCGGACGAAAACATCTCCATCGAGCGTCTGACGAGTGAAGACGATATCTCGCCGATCATCCGTCTGGTGGATACGACGATCTTCTCAGCACTCGAGCGCCGCGCTTCGGATGTTCATATCGAGACCTACGACGACTCGCTGCTGGTGAAGTACCGCATCGACGGTGTGCTGCAACTGGCCATGGCGCCGATCGCGCGCGAGCATCACCAGACGATTCTTTCGCGTATCAAGGTCATGTCCGAACTCGATATCGCCGAGCGCCGCGTTCCGCAGGACGGGCGTTTCCGCGTGCGCTACAAGGGCCGCTTGATCGATTTCCGTGTCTCCATTATGCCCACAGTGCATGGCGAAAACGCTGTGCTCCGCGTGCTCGATAAAGAGTCGATGTCCGAGAAGTTCAAGAAGCTCTCGCTGGATGTCGTGGGCTTTGGTGAAGAGGATCTTGCGCGGTTTCGGCGTTACATCAAGGAGCCGTACGGCATGGTGCTGGTGACTGGACCGACCGGTTCCGGCAAGACGACGACGCTCTATGCTGCGCTCAACGAGATCAAGAGCGAAGAAGACAAGATCATCACCATCGAAGACCCGGTGGAGTACCAGATCCGTGGCATTACGCAGATCCCGGTGAATGAGAAGAAGGGGCTGACCTTCGCCCGTGGACTGCGCTCCATCCTGCGTCACGACCCGGACAAGATCCTCGTGGGAGAGATCCGTGACGCGGAGACGGCGCAGATCGCTATTAATTCTGCGCTGACGGGTCATCTTGTGTTCACAACAGTCCATGCGAATAACGTGGTCGACGTTCTGGGTCGCTTCCTGAATATGGGTGTGGAGCCGTATAACTTCGTCTCCGCGCTGAACTGCATCCTCGCGCAACGACTGGTGCGCCAGAACTGCGATTTCTGCTCGGTGCTGGTCAAATACACCGATGCAGAGCTTGCCGAGAGCGGCTTGAATCCGGAGGATTGGAAGGACTTCAAATTCAGAGAGGGCACTGGCTGCATCGAGTGCGGCGGCACAGGCTATCGTGGCCGTTCGGCGATCCACGAGCTGCTGGAGCTCGACGACGAGATCCGCGATATGTTGCTGGAGAAACGTCCTGGATCCGAGATCCGCCGAAAGGCTCGGGAAAAGGGTATGAGCTTCCTCCGGGACTCTGCGCTGCAACGTGTTCGAGCCGGGATCACCACGCTGCGGGAGATCAACAAGGTTACCTTCATCGAGGCGATGCGCTAGAAACGCAAACCGTCAGTAAACTAGCGAAAGCCCCTCCATGCGATTTCTCTCCTCCATCTCGTCAGGATCTCTGCGACCGCGCCTCGTCTGCGAAGTGCGCAGCGGCAGCATCACCGCCGCGCGCGCCGACGATGCCACGCGGAAGCTGGCACAGGTTGCGTTTGTGGAGCTTCCGGATGGAACGCTTGCGCCCTCCCTGCGCGAGGGCAACGTGCTGGACCGCCCTGAGCTTGTTGCGGCGTTGCGCAAGGCCTTGGAGTCCGTCAGCATGCGTACGCGCGATGTCACGCTGATTGTCCCGGATGCGACCGTTCGCGTGCTCCTGCTCGACTTCGATACGTTGCCCAGCAAGGCGGCGGACGCGATGGCCGTTGTGCGCTTCCGTCTCACGAAGCTTCTTTCTTTCGAAACGGAGACTGCCGCCATCAGCTACCAGGTCATCTCGCAGGGCAAAGGCGCGTTGCAGGTGCTGGCCGTCGCCATACCGCGCTCCATTCTGGCGGAGTACGAGAGCGCGGTCCGGGAGGCGGGCTTCGAGCCTGGTTCTGTCCTGCCCAGCACACTCGCCGCCGTGGGCGCACTGCAGGCCACGGAGCCGGTGCTTCTGATCAACGCGGGAACCGATTCCATCACGACGGCGATTACGCGCCGTGGAGAGATATTGCTGCACCGGACGCTGGATCTGGCGCGCGTGGTCCGGGTGGAGATACCCGTCAATGCGGAGAGCGAGGGCGAAGCACCGGCTCCGGTCGTACCGTATACGACGTTGGAGAAAAGCGACTTCCTCGCCACGGAGATGCAGCAGGCCATCACGGTCGCGACGGCGTACTTTGAGGACTCGCTCGGATTCGGTCCGCGCGAGATCTTTATCACGGGCGAGCGCGATGCCGAAGCGGCCGCGTTTGCCAAAGAACTTGATCTCGAGCCACGGTCTGTCTTGGCCTCCGAAGACGTGCTTGCAACGGCGACATCCCAGGTTCCGCGAGCATATCTCGCGGGCGTTCGAGGAGCGACCTCCTTCTGATGCGCATCACCATCAACCTCGCAACACGGCCCTATGTTGAACTTGGCCCAATCTTCCGGCGGCTACGCGTTGCCATGGGCACACTGGCTGTTGTGGCCATCGCTCTGATGGTGTGGCTGCACACGCTTACGGCGAAGGCGCGCGAGCAGCAGAAGAAGCTCGATGCGATTCACGCGCAGACAGCCAGGCTGGTGGATGAGCGTCACCGGAACGAAGCCCGCATGAAACAGCCACAGAACGCCACGGTGCTCGACCGCGCGCAGTTTTTGAACCTGCTCTTCGCGCACAAGAGCTTTAGCTGGACCTCCGTTTTGATGGACCTGGAGCAGGTGCTTCCCGCTGGCGTCCAGGTGTTGAGTATTGAGCCACAGATCTCGGTCAAGGGAGACGTTTTGATCCGTATGCGCGTGGCCGGAGATCGCGACCGCGCTGTCGATCTAGTCCGTAACCTGGAAAAGGGAAAGCGCTTCGCTTCTCCACGCCTTGTGGGCGAGTCGGCACAACAGCAGAAGGAAAATGGGCAGCAGCAGGGGCCGCAGTTCAATATTGGACCGCCTGTTCTTCCAGGCGGCGTAGAGTTTGAGATCGTCTCGGGCTACAACCCGCTGCAGCCACACCTCCGCGCGAATGAAGCAAAAGCGGCGGCAAACGAAAAGCAGGTGCAGCCATGAAGATCAGCGTTAGCAGGGAACAGGCCGTCGGCTGGCTCTCTCCACTGAATCTGCATATCGCGGGAGCGGCTCTCCTTGCGCTGGTGAACCTGTATCTGCTGGTTCATATCGCTCTGGTCTGGAGCAACTCCGGAACACAGGGAGAGGACGCTCTCGCCTCTGCACGGGCGGAGGAGGTAGCCGCCGAAGTCGCAGCGCGGCCTTTGCGTGGGTTGGATACCAAGATCGAAGTCTCGAACGCCGAGGCAGCGAAGTTCTACGAAGGCCGTTTCCCCTACGCCTACTCGAACGTTGCCGGGGAGCTGGGCGCGCTGAAGACCAAGTACAACGTCCGTCTCTCCCGGGTTCAGTACTTGTTGAGGCCTTCTGCCAATGGGGTGAGCGAGGTCGTGATGGATGCGGCGCTGACGGGGGAGTACCGTTCGCTTGCTGGATTCATCAACGGTCTCGAACGCGACCGCAGCTTCTTCCTGATCTCCGCCATCGGCCTCACCGGGCAGCAGACAGGGATCGTGAATCTCCGCCTGCGCCTGATGACGTACCTGCGTGAGCCAATGCCGATTGCACCCTCCGCTGCCAACGGCGAAGGAGCTGCGCAATGAAGATCGCCGCGGAAAACCGAAAGCAGACCATCCTCGCCGCCGTGGTGGGTGTGATCGCCGTCGGTTGCGTTATCTATATGGTGTCGCAGCTTTCGTCTTCGCCCTCGGCGCCCGCCCCCACGACACCGGTCGTCGCAGATCAGGCAGTCGTTGTGCCGGGGACTCCAGGACGTCCGGCAAAGGCGGTTACGTCCTCTTCTCGGCTCGACCCGACCCTGCACATGGAGGCCATGCTGTTGACGGAGTCGCTGGAATATACCGGGAATGGCAGAAATATCTTCTCAGCAAACTCCGCACCGCTGGCCGACATTCCGAAACCCATTGCGTCGGCCCGGACTGGCGCTTCCGCTGCCAGCGCACCGGTTTACACTGGGCCCCCTCCCCCTCCACCGATCGATCTGCGCTTTTTCGGAGTCGCCACGAAGGCGGACGGATCGCGACAGGCCTTCCTTCTGCGGGGGGACGACGTTTTTCTGGCGGCACAGGGCGAAATTGTCAGCCGCCGCTACCAGTTGAAATCAATTGGTCCCAACTCGGTCGAAGTCACGGATCTACAGAACAACAACACCCAGCGGCTGCCTCTGACCGTCCAATAAATACGCACATGACAAGCCAGCGCCAACACGCGTCCGGAGAAGAGGGTTATCTCCTTCTTGGGCTGACGGTTGCGGTTTTTTTGCTGCTGCTCGCTCTCGCCATTGCCGCACCGTCGGTGGCTAAAGACCTGGAGCGTGAGCGCGAGATTGAATCCACCCATCGCGCGCAGCAGTATGTTCGGGCGATCCAGCTTTATTACAAGAAGTCTGGTGCGTTTCCGACCTCCATGGATCAGTTGGATAAAGCCAATAATGTGCGGTATCTTCGCCAGCATTATCTGGACCCCTTGACGGGTAAAGAGTACCGCCTGATCGGACAGGGGACGCAGCAGACGACGATCAAAGGATTCTTCGGAGAGCCCCTTGCCGGACTTGCGACCACCGGTGCGGGCTCGGGCCTCGGCACACCCATAGGCACCGGAACGGGAGCTGGCACAGGAACAGGAGCTGCCACGGGAACCGGAGCCAGTAGTGGTGGATTGAGCTTTGGCTCCAGTTCCAGCGGTAGTTCGTATGGTGCGAGTGTTTCCTCAGGAACCAGTGGCTCTTCCAGCTTTGGATCCAGCAGCGGTAGCGCCTTTGGGGGAGGATCGGCCTCGGGATCCTCGGGATCGACCGGGGGGATCGGTGGAACTTCGGCCTCGGACTTCAAAGGTGGCTCTGGCCCCTTTGTCGGCGTGGGCACCAACAAGACGGGCAAGGCGATCGTCGCGTGGAACGGAGAAGACGACTTCGCCAAGTGGGAGTTTTTCTACGATCCCCGCATTGAACTGATGAAAGCGAAGTCGAATATCCTCGGTGGCGGCATCGCATCCAGCAGCGGGACCAGCATGGGCAGCGGTTCCAGCTCGTTCGGAGCCGGTGGAACAACTTCCGGAACTGGCACAGGTGCAGGCGGAACCTCAGGTACCAGCGGGACGAGCTTTGGCAGTGGTTTCGGAAGCGGTTCCAGTTTCGGAAGCGGCTCTGGATCGACAACTACGACGTCCCCAACAACGCCAACATCTCCCACTTCGCCGACGACCAGCCCAAATAATCCCCAGTAAGTCTCATCCCTCTAATGAGTTACGGTCGTTCCAGACCAGTGACCAATTCGCCCGTTCGGACCCACGGCAAAGGGCATCGAGACGGCGTTCCAGCCGCCAGCTTCTCCCGAAACGGGTGTCCAGGTCTTGCCGTTGTTGACGCTGAGATCCGTTCCGCCTGGGCCGAGCGTAAGCCAGTTGGTTAAGCTGTAGACCACGGCAGACCGATATCCCGGCGGGCCTTGAACCGCGGCAGTCCAGGTTGCGCCGCCGTTTGTGGAGAGTGCAGAGCTTGTTCCGGCTGCGTTTGGCGCTCCGTAGTCGCCCCCGACAGCGACCCAGATAACAGTCAGTTTGCCGTTCATAGAGGTCGTCGTCCGTCCCGCGACAGAAAAGACGCCCCCGTTTGCATTGGCGACGCCCACTGGCACAGCGACACGCCGCCAAGCCAGAGGGCAGGTTTCGTCGCTCTTGCCCGTGGCGCACTTCGGGTAGGTCGTGTACACGGCGCCGCCGGTTGTGCCGCCGGTGCCGAAGGCGAGGAACGGACCAACGCTGGCGAGAGCGCTGTTGCTGGCGGCGAAGGCCGCGGCTCCCGGAGGGGCGTCCAGACCAGGGTCATCCGTCGCAAACCAGGTGTCGCCGCCGTCCTGCGAGAAGAACATGGCGAATTTTCCGTCAACGGGATCGCCCAGAAGGTAAAACTGCCTGCCGGTAACGTGGCGGACGGCATCGAAGAAGCCCGTTGCATCGGGGTTGGCGAAGACGAGTTTCCAGGTCTTGCAACCGTCCACGGTCTTATAAATCCGGGAGAGATCGCCTTTTCCGCTGGACATGATCACGGCGGTGTCTGCGTCGGCGGCCTGGATTCCACGAAAGTCGAGTTTGGCACCGCCCTGCGGGACAGAGCACTTAGTCCAGGTAGTGCCGTCGTCGACGGAGCGGAGAACGGTTCCGTCGGTCCCGCCGACCCACACGGCACCTTTGCCGGAGGCGTCGACGGCGCGGAGGCTGGCGGTGGAACCGGAGTGCAGTTCTGTCCATTGGGCGGAAAGGAGTCTGGTTTGGAAAACGAAGACACAAAGCAGAGCGATCTCGGGAAGCTTGCGCATGGCGACCATCTTAGCCGAGCTTTGTTGCATCCGGGCATACATGATTCGCATCAGATACCTTGACAGCAACACGCTCAAGGTGCGATCTTGGATCTAGCCCTGAGACGGCTGCACATCTGGCCCATCGCGGCCACGGAGGATTCAAAGCATTATGGGCAAGATTATCGGTATCGATCTCGGAACCACCAACTCGTGCGTTGCCGTGATGGAAGGCGGCGAGGCCAAGGTTATTCCGAACGAAGAAGGCGGGCGTACGACCCCCTCGATCGTTGCGTTTACCAAGAGCGGCGAGCGTCTCGTCGGCCAGGTTGCGAAGCGTCAGGCGATCACAAACCCTGAGAACACGATCTACTCCATCAAGCGCTTCATGGGACGCCGTCCCAACGAAGTGAGCGAAGAGCAGAAGATGGTGCCGTATAAGGTGGTTTCGCATGGAGACAACATCGCCATCTCCGCGCAGGGCAAGGAGTACACCGCTCCTGAAGTTTCGGCCATGATTCTGCAGAAGTTGAAGAAGGCCGCAGAGGACTACCTCGGCCAGTCCGTCACGGAAGCCGTCATCACGGTTCCGGCGTACTTCAACGACGCACAGCGCCAGGCCACCAAGGACGCGGGCAAGATCGCCGGCCTGGATGTAAAGCGTATTGTGAACGAGCCAACGGCAGCAGCGCTCGCCTACGGTCTCGACAAGAAGAAGGACGAGACGATTGCCGTCTATGACTTCGGTGGCGGAACGTTCGACGTTTCCATCCTCGAAGTGGGCGATGGCGTCATCGAAGTGAAGTCCACCAATGGTGACACGCACCTTGGCGGCGACAATCTGGATCAGCGCATCGTGGACTTCCTGATCGACGAGTTCAAGAAGAAGGAAGGCCTCGACCTGCGCGCGAAGGGCAACGAGATGGCTCTGCAGCGTCTGCGCGACGCGGCGGAACGCGCCAAGATCGAACTCTCCACAACCATGGAGACGGAGATCAATCTGCCGTTCATCACGGCGGATGCGAGCGGACCGAAGCATCTCGTAGAGAAGATGACGCGCGCCAAGCTGGAGTCTCTCGTTGAGGATCTTCTGCAGCGCTCGGTCGGACCCTGCAAACAGGCGATGTCCGATGCCGGTGTGGACGCAAGCAAGATCGACGAAGTCGTTCTCGTGGGCGGACAGACGCGTATGCCTCGCATGCAGGCCCTGGTGAAGGAACTCTTCGGCAAGGAACCGCATAAGGGTGTGAACCCTGACGAAGTCGTTGCCATCGGCGCGGCGGTACAGGGCGGCGTTCTGGGCGGCGAGGTCAAGGATCTTCTGCTCCTCGACGTCACACCTCTCACGCTCTCCATCGAGACGATGGGCGGCGTTGCTACGGCCATGATCCCGCGCAACACGACCATCCCGACGAAGAAGACGGAGACCTTCTCCACTGCTGCGGATTCGCAGACCGAGGTTGAGGTACACGTTTTGCAGGGCGAGCGTCCGCTGGCCGCGCAGAACCGTACGCTCGGCAAGTTCAAGCTCGCCGGTATTCCTCCCGCGCAGCGTGGTGTGCCGCAGATCGAAGTCACTTTTGACATCGATGCGAACGGCATTCTGAATGTGACGGCGAAGGACAATGCCACGGGCAAGGATCAGAAGATCACCATCACCAGCTCCTCGGGACTTTCGAAGGAAGAGATCGAGCGCATGGCGAAGGAAGCCGAGTCGCATGCGGGCGAGGACAAGGAGAAGCGTGAGGAGATCGAGGCACGCAACCAGCTCGACTCGCTCGTCTACAACGTGGACAAGATGTTCAAGGAGAGCGGCGACAAGGTAGCCGAGTCCGACCGCAGCGAGGTAGAAACTGCCCTTGCTGATGCGAAGACCACGCTGACCGGAACGCCTTCTTCCACCGAGCTCAAGGCAGCGCATGATCGCCTCACCGCCGTAAGCCACAAGCTGGCCGAGGCGATGTACAAGGCGAACGCAAGCGCTCCCACCGACGGCGCAACAGCCGCAGGCGGAACGACCGAAGAGCCGAAGAAGGATGAAGGCGTCATTGACGCGGAGTATGTCGATGTCGCGGACGAAAAGAAGTAAGCGCACCACGCAGTAACAGTCACAAAGGAACAAGCAGAATCTAATCTGCGCAACCCGTGTCTAATTAGTAGAGGGCGCTCAAGCAATCATGCTCTGAGCGCCCTCACTGTATCAAAGGCCTGAAAGGAGGCCCACTATGCAAACCATTCTCTGGACGTGTGAGCAGTACCTCGCAGGCCAATTGAAAGAAAAGAGCGTCTTCGACAGCGAAGAGCAGGCCCGCGAGTTCGCCCGTAAGCTCAACGGAGTTTCACCGGACATCATGCTGCGCATCGAAGCGATGCCGATTCAGAATGTCTGGAACTAAATCTCACGAACAATAAGGAGGGCACTATGCATTTCGAAGCGCCTGGCTTGGGTAAGAATGCTTTCACGTGCCCTCACTGTTCGGTGAGATCGCAACAGGAATGGTCTACAGTTCGCCTGTTGCTTCATGGAAATAACCCTGGCGGAGGGACATTCCAGTCGCGGGCGTGGCAGATGCCCGCAGACTATCGCATATCTGCTTGTTATGTCTGTAGGGAATTAGCGTTCTGGAACGAGTTGGGGTTGCAATGGCCCCCGAGCATGGTAGCGCCAGTATGTGCCCCTGATTGTCCGCCTGATGTCAAGGTTGTCTATGAGGAAGCGAGAGAGGTTTACAGCCGCTCACCTCGTGCTTCTGCGGCTTTATTGCGTTTGGCAATTCAAATGATCTGTAATGAGTTAGTTCCTTCAGAGAAAGATCTAAATAAGTCAATTGGAAAGCTAGTTGATAGAGGTCTACCTAAGAAGCTTCAGCAAGCTTTGGACGTTGTTAGAGTCATTGGAAATAATGCTGTACATCCTGGTCAAATCAATTTGAATGACGAACCTGCTGTCGCTCTAAATCTTTTTTCCTTAGTCAACATGATTATCGAAAACATGATTACTCAACCAAAGGAAATAGAGAAGATGTTCGGTTCTTTGCCTGAGTCCACACTAGCCCAGATCGAAAAACGAGATGCATAAGCATGTCCTAGGCTATGAGATTCCACGCTGAGCGCCGATACAATTAACACTCCTGAGGTGCCTCATGTCGATTCCAAGAGACCGAACTCATCCCGGCTTTCCTGTTCATCCCGGTTCTATCCTGCGTGAAGACTTTCTCGCGCCGATTGGTTTGAACGCCAACGCGCTTGCAAACTCACTCAACGTATCGCCGAAGCGAATATCGGAAATTGTTGCGGAAAGACGAGGCATTACTGCAGACACAGCCTACCGGCTTGCTCTCTACTTCGGTGCATCACCAGAGTTTTGGACGAGTCTTCAGAGCAACTACGAGCTTGCGCTTCTGTACATACGCTCTGGGCCCACAATCAAGAAGCAAGTTCTCCCACGCGTCATGGAGACGGAAAACAATGCCTGAAGGCAATGAGATCCACCGCTGGGCAGAGCGCCACAACGCGGCCTTTGCCGGGAAGAAGATTCGCGTCGACGCTCCTGAGGGCAGCCGCTTTCAGGATGCTGCGCTTGTGGACAACCGTAAGCTGGAGCGCGTTCTGGCTGTGGGCAAGCACTTAGGATATGACTTTGGCAAAGACCGCATCCTGCATATTCACCTGGGCATGTATGGCGACTTCTCCGAAGGCACTGGACCGCTGCCGCCAGAGAAGGGTGCGTTGCGCGTTCGCCTCTATGACGCGCAGGCGATTAAGGGACCCGTGGAGCCCGGCGAGAGCAAGCGGCATGCCTGGTATTCGAATGACGATGGCACAGGCCACATTGAGGCTGCGAAGGTGGCGTGGGTGGAGCTTCGCGGACCAACGGATTGTTCGGTCTTCACGCAGCAGCAGTGGGAGGCCCTGGAAGCGCGGCTCGGTCCAGACCCTCTGAACGGCGATCCCGCGACGAAGTTTGTCGAGAAGGTGCGCGCGCGGAAGACCGCAGTGGCGGCGTTGCTGATGGATCAGACCATCGCCGCGGGTGTCGGCAACATCTATCGCGCCGAACTGCTCTTCCGCGCGAAGCTCGATCCGTTTACTCCTGGAAATGCCGTGAGTGAGAAAACGCTCGAAGCCATCTGGAAGGATGCGATTCCGCTGATGAAGGCGGGCATGGTGGACCGGCGCATCATCACGACGAAGCCGAAGGACAGGCCGACAAAGAAGACTGGTCTTCCGCTGAAGGAAGAGGCGCACTATGTCTACCGCCGCCAGGGCAAGCCATGCCTGATCTGCGGAACGAAGATTTTGACGCAGGTGATGGCGGGGCGCAATCTCTTCTGGTGTCCTAATTGCCAGGCGCCTGCATCTCACAATGTGAAGGTGCCCGCATAAATGTTCATTGACTGGAATGAAGCGCAGGCCATCGGAACGGTCGCCCTGGTGGTTACCTCGGCGGCGGCGATCGGCTATGCCGGCCTGCAGTTGCGGCACGAGCGCGGGTATCGCGCCGTTTCGAATCTCGAAAAGCAGCTTGCCTTCTTCCATTCCGACAAGTTTGTGACCGCGCGACGCACGCTGGCGCAGGCACGGGTCGATCCTCAGGGTGAGCTTTTGGGGCTCGATATTGAAGACCCGCCGGTGAGCGCGTTCGAGGTTCTGGACTTCTACGAGCATCTTGGTCTTCTCATCAAGAAGGGGCATCTGGAGACCTACGACGTCTGGCACACATTCTATGAATGGGTGCAGCCGGTCTACGCGGATCTTCGCCCGATTACGGAGAGCAAGGATTCGCCATGGGCGGATCACTACACCGATCTACGCTCTCTTGTGCGCGAGATGGATGTCATTCAGAAGGACCGTATGCGGAAGCAAAAGAACTCGCAGTACAAATTATGGTCGCGCGATCGTATCGCGGAGCATTATCGTTATGAGATCGAAGCCAGCGGATCGAGTTCCAGCATGCAGCGTCTGCGCCGCCGCAACTCTCTAGTCGCTGCATCATCTAATTCTTAGAAAGACACGATGGCACCCACGCAAAATAAAGATTATTACGCCGCTCTCGGCGTCAAGAAAACAGCGACTGCGGACGAGATCCGCAAGGCCTTCCGCAAACTCGCGCGGAAACATCATCCGGACGTCAATCCGGGCGATAAAAAGTCGGAAGAGAAGTTCAAGGAGATCTCCGAGGCGAACGACGTTCTCTCGGATGAGAAGAAGCGCAAGATCTACGACCAGGTCGGCTTTTACTCGGATAACATTGATCCGGCTGCGGCAGAGGCCGCATCGCGTGGCGGATATGGCGCAGGTGCGCAGCAAAGAGGTCCTTCGCAGAATCAAGAGGTGCCGTTCGACTTTGGTGGCTTCGACTTCTCCGGCTTTGGCGGAGGTACGGGAAACCCACGTCGGCCGCAGCAGGAGAGCGGAGGCCGGGGTTCTTCTTTCAAAGACATCTTCGGCAGTATGTTTAGCGGCGGTGGCAAACAGGCGGCACGTGGGCCTCAGCCCGGGACCGATCTGGAGTACCAGGTGCAAATAGACTTCTGGACGGCGATCCGGGGTGGCGTGACGCGCCTGGAGATTCAGCGCGCCGAGACCTGCCCGACCTGCAAGGGCCAATCCACCTCCGGCGGAAGCATTGAGTGCCCGGAGTGCCATGGCTCTGGCCAGGTTACGCAGATGGGTGGTCGCATGAAGTTCAACATCCAGTGTCCGCGCTGCGACGGTGCAGGTGTGGTGCAGAATGCGTGCGCTACATGCCACGGCGAAGGGATAGTTACCAAGCGCGAGCCGCTGGAGCTACGCATCAAGCCCGGTACGCGCAACGGCCAGCGCATTCGTCTCGCAGGTCGTGGCAATGCGGGATTGCATGGTGGTGCTCCCGGAGACCTTTACCTGATCATCAAGGCAGGTACGCATCCTGTCTTCACGCGCAGTGGCGATGATATTCACGTTGTAGTGCCGGTGATGGCCTTTGAAGCGGCGCTGGGAGCGAAGATCGATGTACCCACCATCGACGGACGTGCGCAGTTGAAGATTACCCCTGGGACACAGACAGGGCAGAAGCTCCGTCTGCGGGAGAAGGGTGTCATCTCTTCCGCTATGGAAGCCGTGCGCGGCGATCAGATTGTGGAAGTAAAGATCGTTGTGCCGAAGATTCAGGATGAGCGCTCGAAGGAGATCCTGCGTGAACTTGCGAAGCTAAATCCCGAGGACCCGAGAGAAGATCTCTTCCGCGAGGTGTAAGTCCTACTCCGCGCTTTGATTGTTCGTTGTCCGCAGGTGCTCGCTCCAGGCCTTCACGAGTTTGAGTGAAGGCTGCCGAAGTTCACCGCCGCGCGTTACAGCCTGGGTTGCGGGCTTGGGGAGCATAGTTCGATTTACGACTCCTGCAAGATGCTGCGCCGCTCCGGGAGCGATACCCACGGCTCGCGCTGCAAGCCATGCCTGAGGCGTCAGGGTAATCTCGGCAGCGCCTGCCACCACGGCACGGAAGATCTGCGCTGCTGCGCGACGGACTGCAATCGAAACCACCGGAGTTGTGGCTCCTGCGGAGAACCAGCGATACTCCTCCTGGCGACGTCCGGAAAACTTCGCCTGCACATGCGATCCGCTACGGATGAGGCCGGGGCAGACGGTGGTCACCTGGATGCCATCTGCCGCCAGTTCGGCGTGCAGACCTTCACTGAATCCTACGAGCGCGAACTTGGAGGCGACGTAGGGTAGAAGGTGCGGAACTGCGACCTTGCCACCGATGGAGGCGATGTTCACGATCTTGCCTTCGCCGCGCTCGCGCATCTCTTGGACGACGGCCTGAACCGTGTAAAGCGCTCCAAAGAAGTTCGTCGCCATGGCTTCTTCGAAGGCATCTTCCGGCTGGCTGACGAAGGGGCCAACGTGGATCACGCCGGCGTTGTTGATCAACACGTCCACGCGACCGAAGCGCCGCCGCGCCGCTTCGATGATGCGGTTGGCGTCTTCGCGCAGGGTGACGTCGGCCGCGACGATTTCGATCGTAGAGGCGCTATGCGCGGCACCTTCTTTAGCCAGAATCACGCGGGCGCGCTGCAGTTCCTCTTCGTCGCGCGCTGCGAGGACAAGATGGGCTCCGGCGCGGCCAAACTGCCGTGCCAGCTCCAGACCGAGCCCTCGGGATCCGCCTGTGATGACGACGACTCTGCCGCGCATCGAGCGCGCGCGTACGGACCGCAGGAGCGCCACAGCGGTCATTCCCAACCCTGCGGCAACCCCTGCCGCCAAACCTGTCACCTGCACTGTGCGCTTGAGAAGACTCATGCCGATTAGGACGCCGCCGACCGCGACGGTGGTTGTAATTTTTAACCGTCCTGAAATCGAACGTTACACAACCGGCCACGTTGCGCCATAATCAAATCAGGTAGTTATGGCAACGAAACGGAAATCGAAGGGTGCTTACATGATCTCGGCCGTGGCCGAGATGTATGAGATTCATCCGCAGACGCTTCGCATGTATGAGCGCGAAGGCCTTCTGCGTCCCTCGCGTTCGGATGGCAACACACGCCTCTATACGGAGGAAGACCTTGAGCGCCTGGAGTTCATTCTGAATCTCTCGCGCGATCTTGGCGTGAATATCGCCGGGATTGCTATCGTTCTGCAGATGCGTGAGCGTATGGAGGAGATGAACCTACAGATGCAGGGATTCGTAAACTATGTCCGTTCCGAGATGCTCCCGCATATCCAGCGCGCCTCAGCTTCTCAGTCGGGCCTTGTTCCTCTGCGTCGGCCGCTCGTTGTGCCGAAGGTCGACATTCCTCCGGTGACTCCCACTCCACGCAAAGCTGCATCGAAGGCGAAAAAACAGTAGAAGTCTGCATCTTCTAAACTGACTGCAGACTGCATCATGAATCTTTTCCTATACATTCTTCTGGGGCTGGCGATTCTGGGTACGGCCACCTCGACGATTTACTGCGGCATGGTGGTCGTCACCACGCTTCGCTTTGGCCGACGCAGACGGCGCGATGCACGGGCTACAGGTACCTTTCTGCCGCCGATCAGCGTGCTCAAGCCTCTGCACGGCGCGGAGCCAGGGCTGGCAGAGAATCTCGAACGGTTCTTCACGTTGGATTATCCCGACTATGAACTGCTCTTCTGCGCGCGTCACGCAACGGATGTGGGTCTGCAGCTCGCCCAGTCCATTGCGCAGCGTTATCCGGAGGTGAATGCGCGCTTTCTGACGTGCGGGGAGCCACAGTATCCCAATGCCAAGATGTGGTCCTTGGCGTACATGGCGCAGGCCGCGACGCACGAACTTCTCGTGACCAGCGATGCGGATGCGCGGGTGGTTCCCAGTTATCTGCGCGAGTGCATTCAGGATCTTGCCGACGGCAAGACAGCGCTCTCCTCGTGCATGTACATCGGAACGGTGGAGCCGGGCGCGGGTCTTAGCCCGCGGCTCGATGCCATCGGGAAGAGTGTCGAGATGGTTTCGGGCTGCCTTGTGGCCGATATGGTTGAGGGAGGGACGCGCTTTGCCCTTGGTGTCACAATGATTCTTCCGCGGCAGTCTTTTCTGGATGCGGGCGGGTATGAAGATTTGGGCCAGTACTTCGCAGAGGATTTCGTCCTGGGGAATCGCCTTGCGGAGAGCGGGCGGGGAGTCATCATCTCTTCGCACGTCATTCGCCTCGTGGTGCTGGAGACCCCGTTTGCAGAATCGTTCCGGAACCAGGTGCGATGGATGAAGAGCACGCGTCGCTCGCGTCCTCTGGGGCACCTGGGCTCAGGCCTGACCTTCGCCGTGCCCTTCGGTCTGATCGGGCTTCTGTGGGGTGTTCTGGCGGGGCGACCGCTAGAGGGCGCGTTCTTTTTGTTGGCCGCCTGCGTGAACCGGATTCTTCTGGCGGCGGTCGCGCTCTCTACGCTTGGAGAGCCGGAGTGGTTCACGCAGTCTCTGCTCTTTCCCCTGCGCGATCTCATAGGCGGCGTCCTGTGGGTGAGTTCGTATTGTGGCAGTGGCTTTACGTATCACGATGCCAACTACGAACTGACGCCTGATGGGCGCGTTGTTCCCGCTACGAAAAGGGGATAGTACGCTACTGGTTGCTGAGGACCGTCTTACCGCCCCTCTGCGCGAGGATGTGCACAGCGCCGAAGTGTTTGAGGTCGGCGCGCCGGGCGTCGCTGTAGGTCATGAGAAAGATTCTCTGCTTGCCAGTCCAGGCTGCATGCAGAGAATCGTCCGTCTCGAAGATCTTTGGAGCGTCGGGCCAGAAAGAGCCGAACCATGGTCCGTTCACGTGTCCGTTTACAAGAGAGACGTGCTGGCGCGTGTAGAAGATCAGCGTGGATCCTGAAGTGAGTTCGCCATCGAGCATGATGCGATCGCCGGGCTTCTGAACGCGCGCGATCTCTTCGGCGAGTCCCTTCGATCCGAGGATCGGATAAAAGCGATCCAGCCCGGAGTGTACGCACAGCAGCACGCCGCACATACTGATGCCGAGTACGAGATTTGCCGCATGTGTTCTTGCCGAACGGCGCAGCCACCAGGACACCAAACCTACACCGAGCATCGATACCGCGACGGCCCACAGCGGACCGAGGAAGAAGCCCATCGCGCGTCCCGTCAGATCGTAGAGGTGCCCCAGCGCGAGGTTGTACTGGTCTGGGTTGATGGTCAGGAGGTCCGCGAGATCCGCGCCCGCTGGCGGTTTTGGCGCGACCATGGCAAAGTGCGCACAGGCGATGGCAACCAATGTGGCCAAAGGCAGAAGCACCCACGCTGCTCCACGGAGAACGCCCTTGCGTGCAGGTTCTTCGCGTCGATCTGCAGCATTCAGAACTCCGCCTGCCATGAGAGCGAGCGCGGGCAGGGCGGGCAGCGAGTAGTACTCCTGCCGGGACGACAGAGTGAAGAAGCCGAGCACCATGCCCGCCCAGAGCAGGAGCGCCAGCGAGCTTTCGTATTCAATGGCGTCCGCGACCACGCGTCGCCGCAGAACATGCCACGTCCGCAGAAGGGCCGAAGGAAGAAACGCGGTCCAGGGCGCCAGCCAGAGAAAGAACATCAGCCAGAAAAGCGGGATCGGCACCTGGCCGTAGTCGTGCGGTATACGCAGACCACGGAAACGCATGAAGTGCTCATTCACGATGTAGAACCAGAACCATCCCGCGTGGGCCGGAAGGCCGAGGCCTGCGGGCATGGCGATGGCGGGATTACGCAGCGCGGCCAGGACATGCCAGGGCAGCGCAATCGCCAGGAAGAGCAGCATACCGCTGCCCAGCCACATCTTCCTCAGGGTGCCGACCTGTCGCGTGAAGAAGAGATAAAAGACGACGAAGCCGATGGGGAAGACGATGCCGATGAGGCCCTTTGTGAGAAGGTTCAGCGCCATGGCTGCGGCAAATCCCCACGCAGGCCAGCGAGCGCTTCGGCCTTCCTTCACACGATCCAGTGCCATCAAAAAAAGATGAACGCCTATGGTCATCCAAAGGGCGTTCATGATGTCCGGAATATAGAAGCGTGTAAAGAGGTACGGCCCCAGGCTGGTCGCCATGGCGAGGGCGGAGTAGAAGCCGCCGCGTTCGCCGAAGAAACGAACGCCCAGCGCGTAGACGCTGAGAAAGAGCCCCAGCACCATGAGCGAGAGCGGAAGGCGGGCGGCCCAGTCAGACGCGCCAAAGATCTGCATGCTGCCCGCAGCCATCCAGTACATCAGGGGAGGTTTGTCGAAGAAGCGAACGCCGTCGATGTAGGGCGTCACGTAGTCGTGCCGCAGCGTCATCTCTCGCGCAACTTCGATGTATACGGAGTCGACGTCGTCCAGCAGCCCAGGTGCAAAGAGACAGCCGAGATGCAGTACGAGCCAGATCATGACCAGACCCGCGACAGAACGTGCGCGCGCGCGACGTGGATGAGTTAGAGCAACAGGGACGTTCAATGCCGTTCGTTTCGACTCTGAGCAGTTCCCTCATCGTCCGTCACATTGCGAAAGATGTCAATGTGACGGGACCTCGAGGGGACGATCGGTTACGAGGGCTTTGCCACTGACCTCCATCAAGACAACCTGCCGTTTACCCAGAAGGGCATCGACTTCATCGCGTTTTTCCAGAGGAACAAAGAGAACCTTCCGACGCCCGATACCCCAGACGTCTTCGAGTTCCTGTTTCGTCCAGAAGATCTTTGGCGCGTCTGGGAAGGTGGAGCCAAACCACATGGAGGTGGATCGGCCTTCGACCAGAGGCACCGTCTCGCCCGCATAGAAGGGAATGGAAGATCCATAGGATTGGTCGCCGTAAAGCATCAGTTCACTGTCCTTGGCGAAGGCGCCAGAGTCCATCAGTTCCTCGTAGCGTGCTTCGATCTTCTGCGAAGACAACATCGGCCCGAAGCGGACGAGGGCGATATGAGCGGCGATGAGAAACACGGCTGAGGTCAGCGCCATGGTGAGCGTGCTCGTTTGGTGCCGTCCCTGCCTGCGCAGCCACCAGGCGATGCCAGGGCCAGCGGCGAAGGCGATCATGGCCAGAGCAGCCGGGAGTCGAAGAGCGGCAAAAGACGGACCCGTGAGATCGAAGAAGTGGGACATGGAGAGCGTGTAGTCACCCACGCCCCTGTGTGCGAGCATCTCTCCAATATCGGAGACGAAGGGCAGCTTTCGGCTCTGCCAAAGGCCACCGGCTAGAGCGATGGCAATGCCCGCGCCGACGACGGTAAGAACGGCATGCCCCGCGAGGAACCATCGTCGCACCTTCGTGTCCACAGAGAAGCGCCGTTCCGCGATCACCACGCCTGCCATCGTCAGCAGGGCGAGAGGCATGTAGACGGGATAGGTGTAGTACTCCTGATTGGTCGACAGCGCGAAGAAGACAAGGACGATGCTGGTGAAGCTGCCGAGCAGGACGAAGGTGCGCCAGGCAAAGTCGCGCCGGTGCGATCGCTCCTTCCACGCAGCGACTGCAGCCGCAGGCCACAGCAGGCTCCAGGGAAACAGCCACACGAGATGCAGCGACCAGTAGAGCCAGCCGGGAAGCTTGTTGTAGTCATGTGGCATTCGCTTTCCAAGGAAGCGTAACCAGTGCTCGTTCACGAAGTAGAACCAGAAGAAGCCGTGACCTTGTGCGCCTCCCGTATTGCGGAGCCCCGCCAAAATGTGCCACGGTGCAGCGATAGCCAGAAAAAGAAGGCCGCCGGTCAGCAGGTGCAATTCGCGCCAGCGTCGCAGTTCGCCCGTAAGAAGGCCGTATGCGAGAAGGGCGGCTCCCACAAAGACGATAGCGACGAGGCCTTTTGTGAGGACCGCGAAGGCGAGCATCGCCCACGCGCCGTAGATCCAGGCTCTTTTGCGCAGCTCCAGACCACGCAAAACGCAGTAAAGCGTACCGACCATGAAGAGGCTGAGCAGGACCTCCGGAATGAAGACGCGTGTGAAGAGAAAGACGCCGACGCTGGTCAACACGGCAGAAGCGGCGTAGAGGGCCGCGCGGTCACCCCAAGCCAGCATGCCCCATCGATAGGCCAGCAGGGACAAGGCGAGGACGCTCAGCGCCAAGGGGAGATGCACCGCAAAGGTATCGTAACCAAAGACTTTGAACCCGGCCGCGACCACCCAATAGGGCAGTGGGGCCTTCTCGAGATAGCGAATTCCGTTGACGCGGAGGGTGACAAAATCCCCGGTTTCGGCCATGTGCCGGGAGGCGTTGGCGTGGGTCGCATCGGCGTCGTCGAGCAGGGGCGGAGAAAAGAGCGAGCCCGCGTAAACTGCGAGGAATAGACCCAGAATCCACGCCAGGTGGGTTCGTCGAGGCCACCAGCGTGCTTCGCGAAGGGCACCTTGAGTTTTTGTCTGCGAGGCCGGTCTCTCTCTGAATTGTAACTGCTCGCGATCTGTGGCGACCGTCGTCATATTCATATTCACTAGACGCCGCAATTTCCCAGAAGTTCCGAGAAAATGCGCCCCTTTCATTGTCCTCCATTTCCAGTCTTGTAGACTCCAAGCAAGGTGGCCCTTTCGGGTCGCAAAATTCTGCCTCTGAGGACTTGCCTCTCGTGCCCACCTTTGCCGCGATCGATATCGGTTCCAACTCCTGCCGCATCGCAATCGCCAGTGTTCAGAACCATGCATTGCACACGCTCCACGAAGACCGCGAGGTGGTGCGGCTGGGGGAAAGTGTCTTCGAGACGGGAATGATTTCGCCCGACGCAATGGCGAATACGATTCGCGCATTGAAAAGGTTCCAGAAGGCAGTGCAGGCGCACGTTGTGGATCGCGTGCGCGTGGTGGCGACCTCCGCCATGCGCGATGCGCGCAACGCGGCGGCGTTCATCGCGTGGGTTAAATCCTCCACAGGGTGGGATGTGGATGTCATCTCCGGCCTCGAAGAGGGGCGCCTGATTCACCTTGGCGTGGTGACGCACGAGCCCGGAGCTCGCGGGCGGTGTCTGATGATCGATCTTGGCGGGGGCTCCTGCGAGGTCACGCTCTCCGAGGACGGCCGTATTCGCGAGATTGTCTCTCTGCCACTCGGCGCGGTGCGGTTGCAGCAGGAGTTTCTTCGGAATGATCCGCCAACCCGCGAAGATCTTCATCGCCTGCAGAGCTTCATCGATCGTGAAATCGCACGCGCGCAACGCAAGCTGGGAGAACCGAAGGTCGCGCTGGTGGTTGCTACTTCCGGCACGGCAGCGGCTTTGACGGAAGCAGTCGGCGCGCCTCAGTTCGTGCCCGGTGCAAAGGCAGTTGCCAAAAAATCGGTAGTCAAGAAGTCGGCGCTCAAGAAGGTTTTGAAGAAGCCAGCCAAGTTGCAGCCCTTGTCCGCGACCGCGCTACAGATACGCACCGTGGCAAGCAAGCTCGCGAAGATGACCAATGCGGAGCGCATTGCCGTGCCCGGTATCGGGCCGAAGCGTGGGGACATCATCGTCGGCGGGGCCATTGTCTTTGCCACGCTGATGGAGCGCCTCAACCTAGCGGCGATTCGCTATTCGACGCTGGGCCTGCGCGATGGAATCCTTGCGCAGATGCTCGCCGATACGGATATGCGGGCATCGGTGCATCGCGCGGTCGAAGAGGAACGCTGGTCCGGCGTTTTGCGCGTGGCGAAGCGATACGGCGTCGATCCGAAGAAGTATGAGCCGGTACGCGCCGATGCAGTGAAGCTCTTTGATCTCTTATCCCGTGTGCATGAACTCCCGGATGAGTATCGATTCTGGCTCGCTTCTGCGGCCGTGATGCACGATGTCGGCAAGTTCATGAATCACCAGGGTCATCATCGGCACACGCAGTACATCATTGCGAACTCCGAGATCTTTGGATTCTCGCCGGTGCAGCGAGCAATCGTTTCGGCCATCGCACGCTATCTCGGAAAGAGCCGACCGGACGCCGAAGATCGTCCGATGCGTTTCGTTCCGCCTGAAGAACACCTGTATGTGCGGCGCGCGATCGTGCTTCTGCGGCTGGCCGTGGCGTTGAACCAGGACCGCGTCAACGACACCCTGCGAATTGCCGCAAAGATTTACCCGAAGCGGGTAGTGCTCGAACTGCGCGCTACGCGTGGCAATGCCGAACTGGAGTCATGGTCTGCGCGGAAGGAATCCGCTTACTTCCGCGAGGTCTTCCGACGTGAACTCTTGGTCGAGGTGGCATAGAGCGCACGGACCATGCGTGGCTCCATCAGCCATTGCAGCGTCGGCCCGTTTTGTCCCACGGCGCGGTCGGTGCTGATCTTCGCGATGGATCCCTTACGCATGCGAACGGCGGCTGGCTTTCCGATGCGCCCTCCACCAGTCAGAAGTCTTCCGATGAAGGCGGGAAGATTCGGATTGTGACCCACGAGCAGAACATTTTCCTCGTGTGAGCAGGTCGCGAGGAGCTTCTCAAATGCTTCGTAGTTTGCGGCTGGAGAGAGCCCTTCCGACAGAACGATACGCTGTTCATAGCCGGTCTCCGTGCCCACAAGGGATGCCGTCTGGACGGCGCGTTTCAGAGGGCTCGAGATCACGACGTCGAAGTTAATCTTAAGCGCCGTCAAAGCATGTCCCAACAAAAGGCAGTGGCGTTTTCCGTCTTTATCGAGGGGCCGTTTTACGTCCAGAACGGGATTGGCGCGACGTGTCCCAGCGCTGGCATGTCGAAGAATGTACAAAGTCATAGCTCTACCAGTCTATCGAATGCCTACTGAAGGCCGAAGCTCCCACATCTCCGCGACGAGGATTCCACCGAGGCGAGACACGCGTTGCAGCCGGTGAAACCCGGCACCTCTTAGTGCCTGACGCCATAGAGGTAGCTGCTTGACGCGCATGCCCGTGAGGACGCGAAATGCGAGGTAGAGCGAGCGGACGAGGGCGCGTGCGGGCCAATGCAGGATGCCTGCAGGGATGTCGAAGTCGGAGATCAGCCAGCGGGCGTTTGGTGCGCCGCTCGCCGCGATCCGCAGAGAGAGCGTTTCGACGTCGTTAGTGGAAAGGCAGTCGAGAAAGAAGTGGGTTGCGATGAGATCGTAGGGACCGCGTACCTCGACACGCATGGCATCGATGCAGTGCGTATGAACGCGCTCCGAAGCGCAGCGGGTCGAGAGCAGGCGAAGCATCTCCGCGCTTTGATCCACTGCATCCACGACGACCTCAGGTGACGAGGCGAGCAGCGCCGCGGTGAAGCGTCCGTCGCCATCGCCCAGCACGAGTGCGCGCTGTGCCCCTTTTGCGGAAGATAAAAACTCGAGGCGGCAGTGCGAAAGGATGGGGCCGAACGTCGCATACTCCGCCCATCGGTAGAGACGGGCGACGCGATCAAATCCCTTCACCGAAGTGTCACCGCATGAAGATGGGGCAGAAATGGGAGAAGATGCGCAAATGTCTGCTGCCGCAGCGCGGGCATGGTTGCGATCAAAGCGATCGGCGTGAGCAGAACAGCATCAGCGAGCACGCGCATACGCAGGCGAGGAACTTTGACGCCCCAGCTTACGTCCGCGACCCAGAGCGCGATCGCCGATGCTGCTGCCGCACCGACTACGGAAGAAGGTCCGTTCACGAGAAAGAGAAGGCCCGCCCCCAGAACGATCGCAGCGCAGAGGATACGAAGATTGCGGACGGCCCATCTGGTCATAGGGTGGGGCTGGGCATCTTTTTCCCATCGGGCGATGGCCACGCAGTTGGTCCAGCAGAGCAGGGCAAAGAGCGATCCCTCAGCCAGCAACGGAGTCGCACCTACGCGGGTAGCTGCGGGCATGGCGCATGCGGAAGCGAAGAAGAGTGCAACGACAAACTCCTTCGGCAGACGTAGAGATGTCCGATGGATGAGGAGGAGATACGCCGCAAGCGGGATGCCAAGCAGCATCCACGCAGAGCGAATGTTGTGTGGGAGAGCGAGGACGATCCAGGATTCGATTGGAATTGCGAGTGCAAGCATGAGCACGAATTGACGCCAGTGCTGGCGGTGGAAGCGGTGCCTGTCTTCAAGGGGAGACTTGCCGCGAAGACTGTCGAGCAGGCGATCGAGAGCGTAGAGCATCCAGACTGCGAGGCCGAGGGCGGAGACCTCCGGCAACGTGGGAGTTGCGTCGACGCCCCAACCGAGGAGACACGTCCAGACGACAGCGACCAGGGGTGCATCGAGACTGAGGAGGTGCCACATCTCCGGAAGGGAGTGTGATGATGCGGTGGCTATTCTATCGGCCAAAAAATCTCCAAAATGCGATGGACGCATTTCTATAGGGCAGATGAGATAAAACCTGCCCTATATAGATTATTTGGCTTCGGTCGAAAGAACCAGTTCGGTCCGGTCCGAGGCTTTCTCGCCCATGCGCCAGAAGGTCGGATCGATGTCCGGGAAGATGCTGTCCCGCACCTCGATTTCCGCGAGTTGGACTTCTTCCGCTTCAGTGATCGCGCCGTCTTTTTCGAAGATCTGCCAGATCGCTTTCACCAGCAGAAAGTCGCTGTTGTGATTTGCGAAGCGCATTTCGGCATAATCACGCGCTGCTCCGGTGGTGATGAGGAACTGCCAGTCGGAGGACTCCAGAAGGAGCAGTTCGCGGCACAGCTGGTTGACGATGCGCTGGCCCATGCCGCCATCCTGCCATTTTGTTCCGGTGCAGACTTCGCGTGTATAGATTTCGGCGGGATAGATGTGCGTATAGGTCCAGCTTGTATCGGGATTCAGCCAGACGGTGTTGTCGCCGTTGGCTCCCCAGGAACCTTCCTTCATATTGATGAAGGCGGCACGGGGGTACTCATCGAGATAGGTGGCGCAGCTCGTGAGTTGAATGTCCGTGGAAGCGTGAACTTCGCGGGCTACATTTTCCAGGAAGTGAATGCCTTCAAACCACCAGTGACCGAAGAGCTCCGCGTCGAAGGGTGAGCAGAGGATCGGTGGGATAGAGTCCGCGCGATCGTTCGCCAGCGCTTCGCGCACGAGATGCACGTAGTTCTTTGCGTGCTCGCGGGTCTTTGCCAGTGCTTCCTGCGGCGAGTAGGGCTCCTTGTACTGCATGTCTACCTTTGATCCGGTCACCTTCCAGTAACGGTGTCCGCCGGGCCAGCGCTTCTTGTGGAAGTCCAGATAGCCTGGATCGCCGGGGTACCCGCCTTCGCCGCTCCAGACCTGTACGCCTGTACGCGGGTCGCGCGGAAAGATGGAGGTCGCATGGCGCTTGTCATAGGGGCCATTAACGAAATACGGCTGGTAGAGCCGACGGCTTGCCTTCTCTGTGATAGCGATGAGATGCGGATCTAGAGGGACTGTGCCGTTGAGAAGCTCGTAAGGCGAGGGAATCCGCTCCGACTCTTCGACGAGGTGAGTATCCACAAAGAAGAACTCAAGATTGCTCTCGGAGAGCGCCTGCTCTGTTCCAATACGGTTGTATCCGGGATACGGAAACTCTTCTCCTGCGGCAGCGACGGGGTAGTTCCAAAAGCCGGCAGGACGGTAGCCGCACTCTGGCACCCAGATACCGCGGGGATGCGCGCCGATGTGTCTGTGGTGCGTCTTCACGGCCATGCGGAACTGCGCGCGAACGCTCTCGTCTGTTCCCAGCAGGGGGTTGTAACCGTGGGTCGCGCCGCAGGTGATGATGTCGATCAGGCCGCGCTCGCCGAAGTATCGAAATCCCGCAACGATGTTCTTATCCAAAGCCTCAAAGTCGTCCAGTGCCTGCTGAAAAAAAATACGCCAGAAACGGGCCGTCGCGGCGTAATGCTTCTCACCACCCTGGAGGAAGAATGCTTCGTCTTCGTTGGCGGCTACAATCTTGCGGGTAACGTACTTCGAAAACTCTTTGATGAAATTCGGGTGCGAGAGTTGTTCCAGAAGAATGGGGGAGAGATTGATATTCGCAAAGAGACCAATCCCGTCCTTTTCCAGGCGCTTCAGAGCCCTGAGGAGAGGGAGGTAGGTCTCTGCCGCAGCTTCATGCAACCACTCCATACCGTGGGGCCAAGTGCCATGATTCACCACGTAAGGGAGGTGCGCGTGGAGCGTAAACGTAAGAAATCCTGCCGGTTTGGTCGCTTGCTTCATTCGTCTCAACCTTCCTTGTGGCTGCGAGGTGCGGATGGGAGAAACTGGCCGAGGTAGACGTTCCCTCAGTCTATACCTGTGTCTTTGTAGGACGGACGGCGCAAAGAAAGGACGAAGCGTCATGACGCTTCGTCCTTGAAAACGGATGCTTCTGCTTAGCGATTTTGAAGAGAAGGATCGCCGGGGGCAGAGGAATCAGCGGGAGTCGCGGTACGAACGGCGATCGAACTGGCGAGATGGAAACGGATGATCGATTCTGAAGGAATCTGCACCTGTTGTCCGCGGGTCACGGCATTGATGCCGGCACCGGTTCCGCCGCCTGCTACCGCGCCGATGGCTGCACCCTTACCGCCGCCAAAGAGGCCTCCGAGAATGGCACCGGCTGCGGCGCCTACGCCAGCCTTGGTGGCCGTGTTGGCACCGCGGCCCTTGCCTTTGACTTCGTAGGGTTCCGTGGTGATCGCGATGCGTTCGCCGCGGCGGTTCAAGCCGCTCAGTTCGACCGCGAGGGCCGAGTTTCCCTTGAAGTGGCCCGCATCCTTGGCTTCCGTAACGCGACCAGTAACGGGCGTTCCGTGGGCCAGAACGACCATGCCGTCTTGAATCACATCCGAGGCGATGACACCAGCGAAGGCGTCACCTACCTGCGTGGTGGCGCTATCCAGGGGCGTCGTGACGCGTACCGGCAGAGTGCTGCCAGAGGCCAGAGTGATGACGCGGTAGACGGGACCAGCCGGTGCGGGTGGCGGAGGCGGGGGAGGTGTAACGCGCGCTACTGGCGCCTGCTCCTGGTGCTGCTGCTGCGGCGGTGGTGGCGGCGTGTAACGCTGCACGGGCGCGGGCTGGCGAGCGACCTTTTCGTGCTTTACCTTCGGCGCAACTGGTTCAGGCGCAACGGGTGCGGGCGTTGGCACGGAGGCCGTTGTGGTTGGCGTTGGTCCTACTACAAGGTTATTAATAACCTTGGATACACCGGTTACTGCCGCAGCATCATTAGCGGCGAGCGAGCGAGCGGCTTCGCTGGAGACTTGTCCGTTCAGAGTGGCTGCGCCCTGCTGCACATAGACCTGGATGGCCTCGTTGTGAAGTGCGCCGTCGCTGGCGATCTTCTGCTGAATGTTCGACATAAGTGTGGGATCGTCAACTGTGACGGGCTTAGGGTTGCAGCCGGTAGCGACGAGGGCCAGCACAAGGGTTGCGACTGCCCCGATGGTCCGGGTTGCGTTGATACGGTTCATACCAATCTCCTCCAAACTCTTTGCTCATGAACAGCGCAAGAGCATCCAGTCGATTACAACAGTTTCTCCACAAACTGAGAACCCGGGATTTTTGAACGGGTCTACACTTGATTAGACGCCAAGCTAGGGAAGGCGTGTTGCTATCGACCCTTCATTCGGGTTCGGCGTGACACGGGCCAGAGGTTCGTTTGGTTGTCGGTCACAAACCTGGCGGGAAACTCCGCTATTCTCTGCAAATAGAAATAGTAGTATCGATCGGCCGGGACGATTTCGAATCCGGTGAGCAGCCTTTTTTCGTCCATCAGGCCCATCAGCGTATTGTCGTCTACTTTTCTAAAATGGTTGAACATGGGCTGACAATCATAGATCAAAGTGGCGGAGACTTTGCCCCGGAACTCTGCCATCCAGAGGGTTCCCTCGCCGCCCAAAATCTGATTGGAAAACAAATTCTCACGCTCATCAAAACAAATGAGTGGCGCGGCCGCCAGCTTTGAGCGAAACCATTTGCCATACCATTTTATGTCGCGGAGCAGCTTCACGGCCCAGTGTCCCGTCTGGAAGCTGCGCCCTGACCAGGGTGAATAGATTTCGTCGCAGGAGACGGGTCCAAGCTGGTCGAAGAGGTCGAGGAGCTTGGAGTCGTCCTCAATGAAATTGAGGCTTTTATATTCTTCGAAGACTTCGGTTAATTTCATTTCGATTCCGTTCAGATGGATGGCGTTCGGTCCTGAACGAGAACAAAGCCAGCCAATTGATAAGACACCTGGGTTTCAAATTCATTCCGAAAATCATTCCTTCTCCGCCAGAATCCAGCGAAAGTAGCTGAGATGGGGTGTCCGGGGCGCAAAAGCACCCTAAAGTCGGTCGCATATGCCATGATTGGAGCGTCAGCAACCTTCATCAGAAGTTCCGCATCCAGTCTAGGGAAGCAATTGCGCCAGCATGGGCATGCCGCTACGAGCTGGACAAAACGCACTCCCGACGGGAAGATAAGGACAAAAAAATGGCAGATAACGAAAGCAACGTAAGCGGTTTGGGATGGTTTCTTGCAGGGCTGGGTATCGGCGCCCTGGCCGGTGTTCTATATGCACCGAAGAGCGGAAAAGAGACCCGTGAAGACCTGGCAGCGAGTGCGCGCGATGCACGCGAGAAAGCCAACCAGTATGTCGACCAGGGCAAGGAGCAGGTCGGACAATATGCTGAAAAGGGCCGCGAATACTATGAAAAGGGCCGTACACAGTGGAGCGAGTACGTAGACAAGGGTAAGGATTACCTCCAAGAGCAGCAGAGCAAGGTAGCGGCTGCCGTGGACGCTGGTAAGCAGGCATTTGGCAAGGCAACCGAGGAAACGGGTGATCAGATCAGCGATGCCGGGCAGCAGATTCAAAACTCGTAATTTGTTGAAATAGACTTCTGGACGGGACCCAACGCAGGGTCCCGTCTTGTTTGACCAAAACTTTCCTTTAGAACTGAGGCGCTGAATGTACTTGATGACAATAATGCCTGCTTTGCTCTTGCAAGCCGAGGGTATGACCGTGGGGGGATTGACGCAGGGTCAGGTCACCGTGTTGATGATCTTTGCTGGTGCCGTCACGCTGGCCGTCATCATCCAATGCGGCATTTTGGTCAGCTTCGCGCTGGCTGGGGCTAAAGCGCGCAAAGAGATCCTTGGTCTGATCACACAGATGCACGGCAAAGCGATGCCCCTGCTGACGAGCGTGCAGGCGATGGTCGATGAAACCACCCCCAAAGTACGCAAAATCACTTCCAACGCGGTAGAGATTAGTGAAATTGCCCGATCCAAGGCGGTTGAGATCGATGCCCTTATGAGTGACCTGACGCGCAAGACGCAGAAACAGGCAGCTCACGTGGATCAGATCACTACTGACGCCTTGAATGGAGCACAGACGATTACACACTCAGTTCAGCATGCGATCATGGCTCCCGTGAAACAGTTTGTCGGCGCTGTAGCTGCGGTAAAGGCCGCCTTGGACAGGCTCAAAACGCGGGCTACGCCAAAGGTGGCGGCGGACCCGTATGCTGGGCGGTATGGCAGCAAATATGACTCTCTCGAGGGAGAAGAGCGTATGGGTGAGGGCGAGGACTATCACGCCTAAATCGGCGTGGAGAGGAGATGGGCAAGAGGCCCATCCGGATCCAAGGTGGGCCTCTTTGCTCTTGCGTTCAAAATTTGATAACGCAGAGCGACCGGCTCACCCTGCGATCCTTTTAATCGTGTCTCTTACCACCTCACGGCGAAGTCACTACTATCTAGATGGGAAGGATTTGAGGATATAAGGGCAGTTTGTCTGCGAGTTCGTCAGGAGTGATGAATTGAATTCCGTACCCGGCGATCAGCCGCGCAGCTTGTTCTACGTCGGCGGTCGAGTAGGTGATCGCTCCAGTGGGCAGCTCTAAGGTCTGGGCAGGCGAACTCATAGTGCGGAAGTATGTTTCCAGACCGCCGGGCGTTATCAAAACCAAAAAACGAAGCCGGGGCGAGCGAACCACAAATGCATGCGGCTTGAGGCGAGGGACAAAGATGCTCTCTCCGGCTTTCACTTTGAAACCTTTTTCTTCTACATAGACGTCTACCTCGCCTTCAAGAACGTAATACAACTCGTCTTCGCGTGTGTGAACGTGAGGAGGCGGTTCAGTGCCCGGTGTTGCAATGATTTCGACGAGAGAGAACTGTCCGCCGGTATCTTCTTTCTCCGCGAGAAAGGTCATGAGATCACCCATATACCATCTCGAAAATTCCAGGGATGTAGTTCTTTTGAATACTTCTGCAGTTTGCGGGGCAATAATCATGTTTAGGTTTCCTTCTATCTATCTATTTTGATCGTCCTCTGACTGCTCGAATCCGGAGTATCGAAGGGATAGAAACCTCCATGAAGTATTTATTCCTTGGGGGTGTCAGATATCGTGTTGATCGCAATGCAAACAGGATCAGGCGGTGGATGTAGAAACAGACGGCATTAGCGTTGGCTGTCCAGCAATTGCGTTGCAATCGGTGGATCAGCGGAGGCAGCGCTCACTCAAAACGTATGCCTTCAGATGATGGCGGAAAGATATGCGTCTGCTACGCGAATGAGGTGGCTCATGTGCTCATGTTTATGAGACTTCACCAAGACGGTCTGTGAAGTTCAAAACAACCAATCAGTTCCTGCTGATCCAGCCACCGCCAACGACTTCATCGTCCTGGTAGAAGACAGCGGACTGGCCAGGGGTGACCGCGCGCTGAGGCTCGTCGAAGGTGAGCGTGATGGTGCCGTCCTGGTTGGGTGAGATGGTGGCGGGTGCGGGCTCGTGGCGGTGGCGGATCTTCGCTTCGACGCGCAGCGGAGCTTCAAGACCAGCGATGGAGATCCAGTTGAGGCGATCGATCGTTGCCTTGCGGACAAAGAGGTCTTCGTCAGAGCCCACGGTGACGTTATGCGTATTGGCGTCGATGCCGAGAACGTAAAAGGGCGAAGCCGCGTGGGCGTTGAGGTTCTGCTGCACGCCCTTGCGCTGGCCGACGGTGAAGTTGTGGATGCCGGTGTGATGGCCGACGGTGTTGCCTGCTGTGTCGACGAGGTTGCCCGTAGTGTCCGGCATGGCCTGGTCCTGATCGTCGAGGTAGGCAGCGAGGAAGGCCTTGTAGTCGCCGCCGGGGATGAAGCAGATCTCCTGCGAGTCGGGCTTGTGCGCGACCGCGAGGTCATGTTCTTCCGCCATGGCGCGGACGGCTGGCTTCTCCATGTGGCCGAGGGGAAAGAGCGTGCGCGCGAGCTGCGGCTGTGTGAGGCCGAAGAGGAAGTAGGTCTGATCCTTGCTGCGGTCGGTGGGGCGCTTGAGGATCCAGCGGTTCCGCGCGGAGTCGAATTCGTTGCGGGCGTAGTGGCCTGTGGCTATCTTCTCCGCGCCGATCTGACGGGCGGTCAGGAGAAGCTGGTCGAACTTGAGGTGGTTGTTGCAGAGGGTGCAGGGGATTGGTGTGCGCCCGGCGAGGTACTCAGCGACAAAGGGCTTGACGACATCGGCTTCGAAGCGCTCCTGCTGGTTCACGACGTAGTAGGGAATCTCCAACTGCTCAGCAACGCGGCGAGCGTCGTAGACGTCGTCGATGGAGCAGCAGCGGCCGCGCACCTGCTCGGGCATGCCTTCGTGCCCGGCGAGGCGGCGCTGATTCCAGAGCTGGAGAGTCAGACCGACGAGTGTGTGTCCCTCTGAACGCAGAAGGGCAGCGACGGCGGAGGAGTCAACACCTCCGGACATAGCTACCGCTATGGGGGCTCCTGCAATCGGCGGATTTTGGGTTTCCTGCTGCACAACCTTTATTTTCGCAGGTTTAGAGCGCCGTTGCGCGGAGGCGAGCGACTGTGGAAGTAATGACAGCGGCAGCCTGATCGATTTCTGCCGCAGTATTCAGGCGGTTCAGAGAGAGGCGCAGGCTGGATTTCGCCTCGTCGTGCGTAAGCCCCATGGCAAGAAGGACATGCGAGGGCTCTGTGCTGCCGGACTGGCACGCGGACCCGGCGGAAGTGGAAATTCCCTGCAGATCGAGCGCGATCACGATGGCGTCGGCGTCGATTCCATCGAAACGGAGGTTCGTGGTGTTGGGAAGGCGCTCGGCGGTTCCGTTGACGCGCGTGCCGGGGATGAGGAGGAGGGCGGCTTCCATACGGTCGCGGAGGTTGGCCAAATCGTTTTTCGGCTCAGCCAACTGAGCGGCTTTGCCCAGGGCGACGATGCCGGGAACGTTTTCCGTGCCCGCGCGGCGTTCGCGCTCGTGGGATCCACCGTAATGGAGGGGCTGGAGAGCCACGCCTCTGCGGACATAAAGTGCACCGATGCCCTGGGGGGCGTGCATCTTGTGGCCGCTGAGGGAGAGCAGATCGCAGCCAAGGGCTTTGACGTCGATTGGAATCTTGCCGACCGCTTGCACGGCATCGGTGTGAAGGAGAGCCCCGGCATTGTGGGCGATCCCCGCGATTGCGACGATTGGCTGCAGGACGCCGGTCTCGTTATTGCCGAGCATGACGCTGACGAGCTTTGTCTTCGGCTTGAGCGCTGCGCGGATGGAGTCGGGGGTGATGAGACCTTCGGTCGTTGGAGGGACGATGGTGAGGTCAATGCCGCGCTTCGCCAGTTCCTCCGCTGCATGGAGGACGGCGTGGTGCTCAATCGCCGTCGTGATGCAGTGGTCCCCGGCGCGGAGAGTGCCAAAGAGGGCAAGGTTGTCGCTCTCGGTGCCGCCGGAGGTGAAGATGATCTCGGTCGCGCGGCAACCGAGAAGCGTTGCCATGTGCTGGCGTGCATCGTCGATCGCGGAACGGGCGTGCTGACCGCTCTGGTGGATGGACGAAGCGTTGCCGAAAGTCTCGAACCAGAAGGGGCGCATGGCCTCCACGACCTCGCGGAGGACGGGCGTTGTGGCGTTTGCATCGAGGTAGATACGAGACATGCAGATTTGATTGTAGGTCGCCCGGAACGCCGAGATGCAAGTCAGGGATGCTGACAATGTCTGGAAAAGGGAGTGCTATGATCCCGTCGGGAGTCGCTCATGGAACCGGAAAGACCGAAACTGCCACTCGAAGCCATCGAACTTTACAACCAGTTCATCCACGGCGGTATGAGCCGTCGTGCTTTTATGGATGGCATCAAACGATTCGCCGTAGGCGGTCTGGCCGCGTCGGCCATCGTTGAAGGTTTGATGCCCAACTATGCCCTGGGGCAGCAGGTCTCTCGCACCGATGAGCGGATCAAGGCGACATACGAAACAGTTCCTTCGCCGAAGGGCAATGGAAGCATTAAGGGATATCTTGTGCGTCCTGTCAGCGCGGATACGCGGTCTGCGACGTCATCAAAACTGCCTGGCATTCTGGTCATCCATGAGAATCGCGGCCTTAACCCGCACATCGAAGACATTGCGCGTCGGCTGGCCCTCGCCAACTTCATGGCGTTCGCTCCGGATGGTCTGACTTCGCTGGGTGGCTTTCCGGGCGACGACTACAAGGGTGGCCAGATGTTCGGCAAGATCGATAAGGCCAAGATGGCCGAAGATATGCTGGCCTCCGCCGAGTGGTTGAAGGCGCGCCCTGACTGCACAGGAAAGATCGGTGTCACCGGCTTCTGTTACGGCGGCAGCATGACGAATACGCTGGCGGTCCGGTTGGGCGCCGATCTGTCGGCTGCGGTTCCGTTTTATGGCGGTGCGCCGCCTGCGGCAGATGTACCGAAGATCAAGGCTGCGGTTCTGGTTCATCATGGCGAATTGGACAAGGGAACTGCAGCGACATGGCTCCCGTACGACCAGGCTCTGACGGCGGCAAATCTTCCGCACGAAGGCTATATCTACGCAGGTGCTGTGCATGGCTTCAACTGCGATGCGACGCCGGAACGGTATAACAAAGCCGCGGCGGATCTGGCCTGGCAGCGCACGATCGATTGGTTTAACAAATACGTCAGAGGTTGATCCCATATGAATAGCCCGATGCCTGCGGAATCTGCGTCTGCCCTGATTGACGGGAAGATCGAGGAGCTTGGAGACTGGCGCGGAAAGATGCTTGCGAAGGTGCGCGCAGTGATTCACGCGGCCGATCCCGAGATTGCTGAAGAGTGGAAGTGGAGGGGAACTCCCGTCTGGTCCCACGGCGGCATCGTCTGCACGGGAGAGACATACAAGCAGGTCGTCAAGATGACGTTTGCCAAAGGAGCCGCGTTGCCAGATCCCGCCGGTCTGTTTAACTCCAGTCTCGATGGGAATGTCAGGCGCGCTATCGACCTGCACGAAGGCGAGAAGGTTGATGAAGTGGCGTTGAAGAATCTCATACGCTCTGCGGTGGCGTTCAATCTCACGAGCAAGAGTAAGTCAAAGCCCCGTTCCGCCAGTGGCAAGCGGGCCGAGTAGTAAGCGCAGATTACTCTGCGCGCAAAGCCTGCATGGGATGAACGGATGCGGCGCGGCGAGCGGGAATAAGGCATGCGATCACGGCTGCGAGTAACAGTAGGAGAGCTACTAGACCGAAGACGCTGAAGTCCATCTTACCTACGCCGTAGAGCGTGCTCTGCATGCCCCGGCCGACGAAGTAGGCACCGACGAGTCCGAAGGCCATGCCGATGCAGGCAAGTGTGAAGCCTTCGCGTACGACTAGGAGAACGACGCGTGCGCGATTGGCACCGAGCGCCATGCGCAGCGCGATCTCGTGCGAACGCTGCGCAACGGAGAAGGCCATGACTCCATAGATACCAAGCGCAGCGAGGAGCAGGGCGACGACGGCGAAGCTGACGAAGAGAATGAGCGTAAAGCTGTCGTTGGATAGAACCTGATCGCGGACTTGTTCCATCGTCTGCGGGTCCGCGACGGGGATCTGAGAATCGACAGAGTGGACTGCGCCGGCGATGCTCTTGAGCATGGCCGCAGGATCGTTGGCGGTACGCACGGAGACGGTTGAGGCGGGCCATGGGATCTGCCAGAAGGGAACCTGGATCTGGGGATTACTCTCTCGCAAGTCACCGTTGCGGACATCGTGATAAACGCCGACGATCTGCCACTCCACCGCCGGGCCCAGCTTGGTGACGCCGGGAATGAGTTGTTCGACAGAGATGCGTTGTCGCAGGGGATCGACTCCGGGGAAGAACTTCTTCACAAAGGTTTCGTTGACGACGGCGACTTTGACGCTGGCGGCTGTGTCCTGATCGCTGAAGGCGCGGCCTTGCGTTACTTGAATCCCGAAGGTCTTGAAGAAATCCGGGGTGATCATGCCGAAGCCCGAGCCGGGACGCTGGGAGAGATCCGCATATGCAGGCTTGCCGACGATGGAAAAGGGCATTCCGAAGAAGGTGCCGTAGAGCGGGACGCCAGTAGAGGCAGTGGACGAAAGGACGCCGGGAACGGCGTTGATGCTTGCAAGCATCTGCCGATAGTAGACAGCGACCTTTTCCGGCTCCTTTGAGCGAGTCTCGGGCACAGGGAGAAAGAAGGTCATGATGTGGTCGGTGCGCATGCCGAGGTCGACGCGCAGAAGATTGAGGAAGCTGTGGAGGGCAAGTCCTGCACCGGCAAGCAGAGAGAGGGAGAGAGCGAACTCTCCAACGACGAGGAACTGCCGCAGGCGATGTCGGCCCGCGCCTGTGCCAGTGCGTCCGCCTTCTTTCATCGCCTCTCCAGGATCGATACGCGAGGCGTACCAGGCAGGGATGCTACCGAAGAGAAGTCCCGCGAGCGTAGTGGAAGCGAGTGTGAAGACGAGGATGGGAAGGTTAAGTTGGAGGTTCGCCTCCGAAGGCAGCATGTACTTCGGCATGATGGAGACCAGGGTACGCAGCATCGCGTAGCCTGCACCAACACCGAGGATGCCGCCGAGCGCCGCCAGCAAAAGGCTTTCCATCAGCAGCTGTCCAAAGATAATGCGGCGCGTCGCGCCGAGCGCGCCGCGGATCGCAAGCTCTTTCTGCCGCGCCAGACCGCGCGCGAGCAACAGGTTGGCCACGTTCACACAGGCGATCAGAAGAATGAAAGCGACGGCTCCGAGAAGTAGCCAGAGCGTCTGCTTCCGCGCGCTAGGGAGGAAGTTATTCTTGAGCGGTTCCACACGGGCTCCCCAACCCTTGTTGCTCTTGGGATTGGCCTGGGCAATGTGCGCGGTGACGGCATCCATATCTGTTTGTGCCTGCTGAAGCGTGACGCCAGGCTTCAAACGACCGACTACGAGGAGCCAATGAAAATCGTGATTGAGCTGCTCGGGTTTGAAGACGAGGGGAACGGCGATCTGCGCGTTCGCGCGATCGGTGGGGCCGGGCTGAAGGACACCGACGACCGTGTACGGTTCGCCATTGATGCGCATGTCCTTTCCGATGACATGCAGATCGCCGCCAAGATGCAGCCAGAGCTTGTGCGTGAGAACGGCTACGTGATCTTTACCGGCGATGCCTTCCTCGGGAAGGAAGTCGCGTCCAAGGAAGAAGGGGCGTCCGAACATGTTGTAGTAGCCCGGAGTTACCTGGAGGCCTTCGACATTTTCAGGCTGGTCTTTGCTGGCAAGATTGACGGTATAGCCGGAGTACGCCTTCATCGCCTGAAATGTGGTGTTCTGCTGTTGCCACTCGACGACGTCCTGCGCGGCGATGCCGTTGCGATTGCCGTTCAGCTTGGACCAGACGGCGACGAGTTGGTCCGGCTCAGGGTATGGAAGAGGCGCGAGAAGTGTGGCGTAATCGACCGTGAAGATGGCCGTATTCGCGCCGATTCCGAGCGCGAGAGTGAAGAGAATGGTGAGTGTGAGGCCCGGGTTTTTGCCCAGCATGCGGAAGGAATGGCGGAGATTTTGAAGCATTGAGACCTCACTATCCTGCACTGTGAGCGCAGGATAGTGGATTCCAAAGTGGTTGGTCGAGAACTTTTTACAGGATCTCTGAAGTATCAGGAGAGAAGCGCGCTTGATTGGTATCGACTTCTTCCGCTAAGCCTTTTTGCTCGCAATTTCACCCATCGCGTTTACAAATTTATCCAGGTCCGCAATTCTGTATAGACATGCGGTGTGACGCGGATGCAGTGAAGGTTTTCGTAGTCGATGCCGACGGTGTGAATCTTGTAGCGGTCGAAGAGTACGGACCCTCGTTCGTCATCTGGTTGAAGCGCTCGACGGCCTGCTGCACGACGATGGGCGCTGGAGAGACGCCACCGTTATTGAGATTCATGATCTGGGAGTCGACCGAGTAGCCGCGCTGAATCACGGTCCAGTAGTCCTCGTTCTGCGCGACCTCTGCTGCATCAAGATGGCCTACGGCGCGGGAAGCGGCGAGCCAGTCCGTGGCATGGGTCTGGTGGAAGAGGGTGCTCGTAGAAAACGCGCCAGCGAATGCCGTCATTTTGAGGAAGGAACGTCGATCGTTTGTTGGCATGTATGCAATCTAGGGTGTGGCGGCGATTCCGCAACAGAAGAGATAAAAAATCGTGCTTGCGTCGGAGAGATCGTTCCTCCATACCTTCCGAGGGACAACGTAAAGCGTTGACGTTTAGAATGGGGTTATGCGACTCCCCTTTGCAATGAGCCCCATCCGTCGAAGTGTTTCCATCTTTCTCTTCGGCCTCGGTCTTCTCCATGGAACGGCCAATGCGCAGGCCCTGAGCGCGGGTGATGCGTGGTTACGCATTCAACATCGCTACGCGCCAACGCCATCCGCGGACACGGTGGACACGCTCAAGGCTGGAGATCCGTCTACTCCGGTGAAGGGGATTGCAACGACCTTCCTCGACACGATGGATGTTCTGCGGGAAGCAGTTCGGCGCGGCGATAACCTGATCATCAGCCACGAACCCACCTTCTACAATCACAGGGACGACACGGCGGCATTTGCGAATGATCCTGTGTACAAGGAGAAGCGCGCTTTCATCGAGGAGCACCATCTCGTGGTGTACCGCCTTCATGACGAGATCCATGCTGATCGTGCTGGAGATCACATTCTTGCCGGCACCTATAAGGCGCTTGGATGGGAAAGCTATCCTCATCCGTCCGGACCCTTCGGTCAGTACTTTGTCACGATTCCGCAGACGACGCTTGGCCAGCTTGCCAGCGCGCTTGAGCTTAAATTGCATATCCGCACGCTTCGTGTCGAAGGGGATCCCAACCTTGCACTCTCGCATGTGGCTTTACTGCCGGGGTCGTCGGGTTTGTCGAGGCAGGTGCTTGCACTGAACCAGCCGCAGGTTGAGCTGCTCATCGCGGGTGAAGCCAGCGAGTGGGAGACGGTCGAGTATGTGCGCGACGCCGTGGCGCAGGGACGACCCAAGGCGCTCATCCTGCTTGGGCACGAGGTTTCAGAGGAACCGGGAATGGAAGAGTGTGCGCAGGAGTTACGCACACTGTTTCCGGGAATGCAGGTCGATCACATCCTTGCAGGACAGCCGCTCTGGAACCCAGAACATCCGCCCACAGGAAAGTAGGTCCGCTATCGCTTTCCGAACGAGACCTTGAGGCCACCAAAGACGGTCACCGGTGCTCCTGGTGCAAGGAACGTCGAGTTGCGGATGGGGAACTCGGCCTCGCCGTCGAGTTGAACCGAGGCAAAGGGGCGGGGCGTAAAGTTGCCGTTGTTGTCGTAGGGCGTAGAAGCAAGTTGTCCGGCGGTGTAGTAGTGGCGGTTCAATAAGTTGTTGATCTGCGCGAAGAGTTCGTAGTGGGTGTTGAACTTGTAGCGCGTACCGAGATTGACGACTCCGTAACCGGGGCTTTGGCCGGATCCGAGGTAGTAGACGCCATCGGGCTGGTGCTGATTGTTTTCGTTGCCGCGAACATACGAGGCACCGATCAGGTTGAAGTCCGCATTGACTGAAAGCTTTCGCAGCGGATGGTAGTCCGTGTAGAGCTTCATCATGTGCTGCGGGACCTGAGGAATCCGGTTGCCGGGAGAGATGGTAATGTTGCCTCCATCAGGCACGCCTGGGGCACCGTCTAGCGCGTTTGTGTTGGTGCTGTTGCTGCCACTGCCGATAATCTGCGAGCTCTGGTAAGTGGCGTTCAGGAAGGTGTACTCCGCGCCTGCATCGAGACGCCGCAGATGTGCGGAGACGGCAGCTTCCACACCTAAGCGGCGCGTCTTGCCGAAGTTTTGGAAGAAACCGTAGCCAGTCTGTTGCGATGCGACGAAGAGAAGATCGTCGTAGTTATTTGTATGAAAGAAACCGAGGTTCCAGCGGAGGTTGCCATCCGGGTTGCCGCGTACGCCCGCTTCATAGGTGCGACTGACGACCTGCTTGAGAGGCGGATCGCTGACGAGCGCATTGGGCAGGCTGCAAGGGAAGTTGGGGTCGGCACAACCGAGTTCGGTGGAGGTAGGAGCGCGGCTGCTTTCGCTGTAATCGAAGTAGGCATGCAGAAGGCCCGATGCTTTATAGACAACGCCAGCAGAGGGATTGAAGCGCTGGAAGATATTGATAGCGGTGAGCGTGCCTCGATAAGAGACGGGCGGCAGGCGATCGACGTTGTTGATGTTGGTGTGGTTGTAGCGGCCTGCGGCGTTGAAGAACCACTTGCCTACGGAGAGCGTATCGCTAAGAAAAAAGCTGGGTGTATTCGTGCTTCCATGCAGGTTCACGCGGTTGTCTTGCGGAGTATCGTCTACTTCCGTTGATCCGTCGAGAAATACGGGGATGCGCGTGACGGTGATACCGTCCGGATTCAGGTAGCCGTACTGCGCACTTTGCTGGAAGGTGAGGGAGCCGTGATCCCATGCGGAGCCGATGGCGAATTGATTGTGGCTGGTGCGCCATGAGAGCACGCCGGAGAGGCCGTAGGCGTGCTGTCGGTCTACGGTGTCGGTGTCTACGCCGGTGCACTTCTCGCCGGGTTCATCCAGTTCAAGACCTTGCGCGATGCAGCGCAGGTAGGGGAAGGGTGTGTTCTGCGGTGTGATGGTCGCGGGGAAGGCAATGCCTGCCGCGGTCAGTGCAGCTTTGTCCGCATTGCTCAACGTATAGAGCGACTGATCGAAGGAGTCGTCGTTGATGTCGCCGTTGGTTGTATTGGTGCGCACATAGCGCACGTAGGCGTTGCCGTTGAAGGTGAGGTTCTTGCTCAGCGCCTGTGTGGCGTTGAAGGTGAGAGATGGCGAGTGCTGGAATGTGCTGTCTGGAATGCTGAACACGCTGTTATAGCCATGGTTCAGACCGGTAGTGCGGGCGATGGCGCGGAAGTCCTGCGTTCCGTTGCCGGTGAGCTCGTTGATCGCGTAGCTCCCCGCGAGCGAGAGAACCGTTCCACCGTGGTTGTAACCGAGTTTGGCAAAGGACTGTCGCACGTTTGAAGGCGATTGAACGCGCCAGCCATCTTCGTGGAAGAGCGTTCCTGCGGCGTACCAGTTCAGCCCTGCGCTGTTGCTGCCGCCGTATTCGGCGTCCACTGCACGGCGACCGAAGCTGCCACCGTATCCGCTGATAGAAAATCCGCGGTTCGAGATGCCGCTTTTTGTCTGCACGGCGATCGCGCCGCCCAGCGTGTTGAGACCATAGACGGGATTCGATCCGGGAATCAACTCGACGGTGCTGATGGCGACCCTCGGAATCAGGTCCCACGCGACCACATCGCCGAAGGGCTGGTTCTGGCGAACGCCATCGAGATAGACGGAGAGACCTGCGGGCGAACCAACGAGAGGCGAGGCCGTGTAGCCGCGATAGTTCACGTCCGGCTGGAAGGGGTTGTTCTGGTTTTCGTTGACGTAGACGCCGTTCAGACGTCGCTTCATCGCGTCCGTCAAATCGATGGCGTTCGTGTCCTCCAATGTCTGCGCGGTTAATGTCTGCACGGGCACGGGAACATCGGAGACGGCAACATCGAGTGTGCTGATTGGAGTCGACGCGATGACATTGACGGTCGTCGACAAGCTGCTAAGAGCGAGAGTTACTTCGCGGCGGAGGGGCGTTGTCGACTGTACCTGGAAGACGATGGTCTGCGTGTCGAAGCCAGCCTGCGTGAGGAGTAACTGGTAGCGGCCAAAGGCCAGATCTCGCAGGTTGAGCGAGCCGTCCGGAGCAATCTCAACACTGCGACCAGAGACCATCGCAGGACCGAAGAGCTTGCCCTGCGCCCGCAGCGGACGTCCGTCCGGATCCTTGATGCGGATGCGAATCTCGCCTGTGCTCGAGGTGGAAGGAGCCACTACATTTTGCGCCTCGGCAGCGTACTGCGCTGGAAGGGTAAAGAGGAAAGACAGCAAGGCAAGACGAAGATCCAGGTGCATTCGGTGTGGTCCCTTTGTACGATGGCGCGCAGATGCCCCATGTGCATTCTTGGAGTTGGGCGTCTGGAGATATATTCCCCACGTTCGCGGTCTGTTCAGCCTTTTTTGAATAAATCGTGAAAGTATCTCGCTGCGCGTTTATTGCATACTGATTTCAGGTCTCATGTCTTCGTCCCCGGCAAATACGGCGGTTCGCTTACTCCTCCACGCTTCGGCGGGGGAAAAGACGAGCCGGAATGCTTTGCTCGAAGACGAGGTGCTCGAACTCTTCGATCTCATGCGGACACGTTTGCTCGGCTATGCTTTGAGTTTTGGTATCTCCCTGCAGGATGGCGAAGACATCGTGCAGGAGGCGTTTCTCGCGCTCTTCCGGCATCTCCTGCAGGATCGCCCGCGCCACAATCTGCAAGGTTGGCTCTTCAGAGTCATCCATAATCTGGCTCTCAAGCGTCGGCAGAAAAATAGCGCGAGCGCTCTTCCTCTCGACTTCGCAGAAACAGAAAGCAGCGATTTTGATCTCAATCCGGAAGAGGCGGTTCTCTTCAATGAGCGGCACCGAAGGCTGCAATCCGCGCTCGATGCTCTGCCGCAGGTTGACCAGTCCTGCCTGCGACTGCGAGCAGAAGGTTTGCGGTACCGCGAGATTTCGAAGATACTTGGCATCTCTCTCGGGTCCGTCTCAGCGTCCCTTTCACGCTCCCTGGCGCGATTGGAAAGAGTGGGGAGGAGATAAGCCATGTCTAAACGATCGAAGCATCTCTCCGACGCGGATCTTCTTGGATTGCTTGACCGCGAACTTTCCCCCGCGCAAACGGAGGCGGTGCTTCAGCATCTGGTCATTTGCTCGGAGTGCCGGGATCGCCAGGAAAAGTTGGAGAGCACACTCAGTGATTTGAATGGCCTCTACGCTTTCGAGTTGTCGGAGAGGATTTCTTCGTCGCCGAGCGCGCGTGCCAGGTTGCAACAGCAACTGAATGCACAGGAGATACCTACTCATTGGTGGCAACAGTCTCTCTCTGCGAAATTGTTTCCTGCTTGCATCGCGGTTGCAATGCTCCTGATGGTTATAGGTCTCACATTCTTTGGAGAGAGAAAACCGGCCAACACCAATGCGGCTTTGTCGCCGTATGCCGAGGCCCAGAGCATACCGGATCGCAGGTTGACGCCGGGAGCGATTCGTCCCGTTACTCTCAGCGAAATTTGTTCCTCCACGGACGCGGATCTCGATCCTGCAGTGCCTGCTTCGATCCAGGATGCGGTGCTGAAGGAGTATGGTTTGCCGCGAGGAAAGCAAAATTATCAGATCGACTATCTCGTGAATCCTCAACTGGGCGGGACGAACGATCTGAAGAACCTTTGGCCTGAGCCTGAGCATGAGGGCATCTGGAATGCACGAGCCAAGGACGAACTGGAGAAGCATCTGCACCAGATGGTTTGCGATCGGAAGGTCGACCTGACCGTGGCGCAGCGGGAGATTGCAACAGACTGGATCGCCGCGTACAGAAAGTATGTTCGTCGGCAGTCGCCTGCATAAGTAGAAGCCTGATTGACAGCGAAGATGTGCAGTCATAGCATGGCGGCGCGTGAGCCTTGTGTTCGCCACGCATCCGCAAGCGGGATGGGCCCTCTCAATGCCATGGAGGCGATCATGATCGCAGCTCCCACTCAGTTACGTCGCATCGTCCACATCGGCACCCTTATCCTTGTCGTCAGCCTTTCGCGCGTCGCATGGACGCAGTGCGCGGGCATCAGCGAAGAGGGACGCTGGCGCAACCTCGACAAGAATGGTGATCCCGCTTTTATCGATGTCAAAATCGTAGGCGGTTGTGGTGACCAGGTGCTCAATGGTCAACAGACGGGCTCCGAGAGACGTTACACCATGCGGGTCTGGGTGAGGCAATCCACGGGTCAGTTCTACGGACGACCGACCGTGAAGGCTTTCTATCGCCTCTGGAAGGGAAAAAAGTGGCTCCGGGGGAATGTCTCCACCGGCGGCTACCAGGATCAGATGTGGCTGCTTGTCGAGCCGCATGAGGGGAAATCTCAGCTGCATGTACTCATCCGACATCAATCTCTGGATAGCAAGCCCAGCGCTCAATCGGAGTACTGGTTCGCCAAATAAAGGGGCGATCGGTCGAGAAGCTTTTCATCGCTCTGAACCGAAAGACTTGCGCACAGAGACAAAGAACGATCGCGGTTCGCCGACAAATCCGCCCGCTCCGTTTGCGGCAACGAAGTAGCGCGTGTCTGTGAGATTTCTGAATCCCAGCGAAGCGTTCCACTCATGCGCAGTGTACGAGAGTACGCTGTCGAGCGTGGTGTAGTCGGGGATGAACTTTGTATTGAGGAGGTCGCCGAACATGCGATCTCGATTGGTCAAACCTCCGCCGATGTTGAGCCCGTGAATATGGGGAAGCGTCACGTCGTAGGTCGTCCACAGGTTGAAGATATGCTGCGGAACGCCGACGGGGCGTTTGCCCGTTGCGGCCGTGTTGGAGGGATTGTCCGTCAGCCAGGCGTGCTGGCCTGTTCCGTTGGCCGAGATCTTCCAGCGACGCGTAATGAGAAGTTGCAGGTTGGCCTCGCCACCGTTCGTCTTCTGATCGTTGAAGACGGGAACATCGCCAACAAGCGTGAAGACATTGTTGCGCTTGACGTCGAAGGCTGTACCGGTGAGGACGATGCGATTGTTGAACGCGGAGAGCTTGAGGCCTGCTTCGTACTGCAGGCCGTTCTCCGGCGCCTGCACGCCGTTCTGCGTAGCCTCAGAGGTGAAGTTGACGAGGTTGCTGCGCGCGACTCCGAAGAAGGGAGAGACGTTGCCGAAGAGACGATAGGTCGCGCCTGCGTTCCAGCTGAATGGAGAATCATCGCGGCTGTATTTGGCAGGCGGCTCGATCAGTGTCGTTCCAGCGAGAATGCGGCCTGGTACGAAGACCTTCGGTGTCAGCGTGGTGTCCCACCAGTCCTGCCGTCCGCCCACGCGGAGCTTCAGGCGCGGCGTGACGTCGATCTGATCGGTCGCGTAAAGACCGAAGTAATTGGCAGAGAGATTGTCATAAAAGCCAGAGTGTTTGGCGTCCTGCAGGAAGACAAGGCCAGCGGTTGAGGTCTCGGGAACCACGGGATGGAAGATGTCTGTGATGTTCGAAAGATCTGCGGTGGCGCGGTTAGCGTCGACGTTCTGATGTTGCGTCTCGAAGCCGGTGAGCAGCGTGTGGCGGATCCTGCCGGTGTGAAAGATCCAGACGGGTTCTGCCTCATAGTCGAAGTCATTCAAAACATCATGCTGTTTGCGAAGCTGACGCCCAGTGAAGACGGTGCCGGTGACGGTGCCTCCATCTCCGTTCCGCAGAATGGAGAGATTGCGATACATGTACGAGAAGCGATTGTTGATCGTAAGCGAGCGGTTGACGGGCCAGACATCGGAGATTGTGGAGCGCGCCAGACTTTGGTCGCCAACGCTAAAGGGTGTGGAGTATTTCGCAGTGCGCGAGACGCTGGTGATGGGAGTTGCACCAAGGTAGATCAGGCCGGCGGGATCGGGTGTGGCCTGCAGGCTTCGTCCGTCGCCGACGAAGGTGAGGAAGTGATGTCCTACATTCCAGCTGACGACCGGGCGAAGCTCGTAGTCGGCGCTTTCGAGGGAGCGGAAGCCGTTCTCATGCTGCGCAAGGCCGTCGATACGGTAGTTGAGGCCGTGAATGTGCGTGGCTCCAGTGAGGAACGCGCTTCCTGAATAGAGATCGAAGGAGCCACTTTGAAATGTACCGCCGTAGTGAAGAGCAGAGGATGGCATGAAGTGAACCATGTTGATGGTGCCTCCCGGAGGTCCGCTGCCGAAGAGGGAGGAGCCGGGGCCTTCGAGTACTTCAACGCGCTCGACGCCGTTGAGAGAGTGCGGAATGCCGTTACGTTCGTCCCCATCGGAGAAGCCGTCGTTGTAGATGCGAGCCTCCAAGCCACGGATCTGGAAGCGGTCGCCAAAGCCGAAGCCGTCTGACCCACCTTGCACGACGCCGCTGGAGTTCCTGATGGTGTCCTTGAGGGCAAGATCACCCTGTGCGTTGGCCAGTTCTCGGCCAATGACCTGAATGCTGAGGGGCATCTCCTCAAGCCTGGTGTTGGTCTTCCCGACGGCAGGAGTCTGTTGGAGGGCCACACCCTCGCCCTGCACCGTAACCGACTGGGATGCCGACTCCAGTTGCAGTTGGATGTCGAGTGTCCTCGGCTGGGTCGTGACGGTAAGAGGGATCTGCCCGAGCGCAAATCCTGTAGCGGCGATGGTCATGTTGTAGCTTGCTGGCGGAACAGCGGGAAAGCTGTAGAGGCCAGTTGCACCGGAGGAGGTTTTAATCTGAGCCCGGGTCTGGGAATTACTGAGAGTCACCGTCGCGTTGACGACAACGGCTCCGGAGGGATCGATGATCTGCCCGGAGAGGGCAGCGCGTTGGGCGAGAACTGGTCTGGCCACGCACAGCAGAGCGACCATGAGAACAAATGTGAGTTGAAGGAAGTGCGTTAAGACCCTACGGTTGTTCTTTACAAATACAGACACGAATTCTTCCATCCTCGAGCGCTGATATGCGACTCATGCGGTCGCCATTAATGGCGACTTGATGAGTCTGATATGAGCGCGCAGATGGTTTGTCAGCGAAATGTCTCCCAGATGTCACAGCTTTGTCATGTGCGTGGATCTGAGGAGGATTGCTTTCGGATGATGAGGTTGTCCACGGTCAGTTTGCCGATCGTTAGCTCTTCGATTCGACCGCGCTTGATTGCGAGTCGTCCGATGGCCAGAGCTCCAACGGCCAGGGCTCCTATGGCGGCTGCGGACAAGGCGAGAGCTCCTATCGCGGCTGCGCCCAAGGCCATGGAGCCCAGGGTGGTGCTGGGGCAGCGTGCTGAGGTTGGTTTTATTTCTTTATTTAGCATGGGGTGATTGTAGACGCGCCTGTGCGAACGAGCCGCGTTCGTAAATCGCTTCGCGACCACCTCATTCCTTCGCATAAAGCCGCGAAAGAATGGGGAAGAGGGTGCTTTGGTCTAGCGGGCTTCCATGGGCAGGTAGGGAGCGGGGTAAGCGGGACCAGTGTAGTCGGCGCGGGGGCGGATCAGGCGGTTGTCATCGTGCTGTTCAATGACGTGTGCGGCCCAACCGGAGATGCGGCTTACAGCGAAGATCGGCGTGAAGAGGTCGATGTCGATGCCGAGCGTGGTGTAGGTGCTGGCCGAATAGAAGTCGACGTTCGCGTTGAGCTTCTTCTGTTCCTTGACGAAGAGCTCGATCTTGCGCGACATCTCGAACCACTTGGGATTGCCCGCAGCCTGGCCAAGGGACTCCGACATGCGGCGGAGATGGGTAGCGCGGGGATCTTCGGTCTTGTAGACGCGATGGCCAAAGCCGGAGACCTTAACCTTCTTTGCAAGCAGATCCGCGACGTACTCCACTGGATCCGCGCCAGCCTTGTCGATAGCGAAGAGGAGCCGCATGACGGCTTCGTTCGCGCCGCCGTGGAGCGGCCCCTTGAGGGCTCCTATGGCGCCGGTGACGGCTGAGTGAATGTCGGCGAGGGTGGCCGCGATGACGCGCGCGGCGAAGGTGGAAGCGTTGAGTTCGTGGTCCGCGTGGAGGATCAGCGCTGTATCGAAGGCCTGCACGGCGGTTTCGATCGGCTTAGTGCCGGTCAGCATCCAGAGGAAATTGCCTGCGTGCGTGAGGGTCTTATCTGCCTCGACGACAGGAAGACCCTTGCGGATGCGGTCGAAGAGCGCGACCAGCATGGCGACCTGCGAGGTAAGGCGGATCGCCTTGCGGACGTTCGCGTCGTGCGAACTGTCGGCGTCGTCTGCGTCGTAGATCGAAAGAAAGCTGACCGAGGTACGCAGGACTTCCATGGGAGTTGCCGTCGTGGGCAGGCTGCGCAGAAAGTCGATGACCTTGGGGTCGAGGTGCCGGGCTTCGGCGAGTTGTTTGGAAAAGTCCGCGAGTTGGGTCGCGGTGGGAAGCGTTCCGAACCAGAGAAGGTAGGTGGTCTCTTCAAAGGTAGACTTGGCCGCAAGCTCATGAATATCGATACCGCGGTAAGAGAGAACGCCAGCGTCCCCGTCAATCCAGCAGATGGAAGAGGTGGTTGCGACGATACCTTCGAGACCCCGGGTTGCTACGGCAGTAGACATTCGTTGATCATTCTCCAAATCCGTTGAAGCTGGAAGTACATTCGGTTATAGCTCAGCGTTTGTGCGGTTGTCACGACGGCTGCGCGAATATCGGTGCAGGTCTAGGGCGTAAATCGTGCAGGAGAGAAGGCCTGGAGCTCAATCGGCGATGTTCCACCGAGGATAAGTTCGGCCATCGTCTCCGCCGTGGCAGGCGCAAGAAGTATGCCATTGCGGAAGTGCCCGGTGGCAATAAAGCGGTTAGGCGAGAGTTCGCCGAGGACGGGAAGCCCATCTGCGGAGCGGGGACGAAGGCCCGCCCAGGCCTCGACCTGCGGAGCGTGCGCAATGGATGGAAGAATCTCGGCGGCGCGTCTACGCAGGCGCAGGAGCTCTTCTTCGTCCGTGGAGGTGTTGAAGCCTGCGTCCTCGACGGTGGCTCCGATGAGGGCTGTTCCGTCGAGACGCGGCACGATGTAAAGGTGCGGCGTGCGGAGCACGAAGTTGCCGATGTCCTCGCGGTGCAGCTCTCCTGGCTGGAGAAGGACGCGGAGCATCTGGCCCTTGGCGGGCTGGATGAGAGGGCGCGACCATGCGCCGGTACAGTCCACGGTGATCTCCGCGTCGACTACTTCGGTTTGAACGGCGATACCTTTGTTGTGCGCGGCCTGGAGAAGTGCAGCGTGAAGATGGCGGGGATTTAGGGAGTCTTCTTGGAGGAGGGTGGCAGATCCGTCCTGCGTGTACTGCTGCGTGTAGTGCGTCTGGATCGGGACGGTCAGGCCGCTCATCTCTTCGGTCCGTGCGAGAAACTCGGGATAGAGGGAGAGGCTGTACAGCGACAGTTCACGAAGGGCGATCGGATTTTCCGGATCGTTGGCGGCGAGCATGCCCGCGGCGGCGGTGCTGGCGATGCCGGGTTTATGTGCGTCAATGACGGTGACAGGTGCGCCGCGACGATGAAGTTCAAGCGCGAGGGAGAGACCGATAATGCCTGCCCCTGAAATCGCGATTCCGGCGTTGTCCATCTGCTTATTGTAAAGAGAGAATGAAGCAGGCATTCGAACGCCTCTGCGCTTATGATTTGCGTGTAGGTTCAACGAAATTTAGCTGGAGGCTGTATGAGCGATTTGGAAAACGGGCAGAGAACGGCGTCGAATGCATTTCTGGCTTTGACGATTGGCGCTCTGGTGCTTGCGATCGGCGGTCTGGTCTGGTCATACACGCTGCAAAACCACCTGGGCGAAGCGGATAAGCAGCTGGCCGCTGCCCAGGCGCAGAATACGGCCCTGCAGCAGAAGTTGAACGCTACGGATGCGCGGCTGCGGGCGACGACGGAGACCTTTGGCCAGAGCCTGGGTGTGACGCAGAAGCAGCTGGAGTTGCGGAGCGAAGCGATCCTGGCGCGGCAACTAGCGGACACCAGGCGTCTGGAGCAGACGCAGCAGGCGACCCAGGAGAAGATTGGTCAGGTATCGACGGAGGTCTCTTCCGTGAAAACCGACGTCGGCGGTGTGAAGACGGATGTCGCCACAACCAGAACTGATCTGGAAGCGACGAAGACGCAGCTTCAGCGGACGGTAGGCGATGCGGGCGTCATGAGCGGTTTGATCGCGCGCAATCACGACGAGCTCGAAGTCCTGAAGCACAAGGGCGATCGCAACTACGCCGAGTTCACGCTGCATAAAGGAGACAAGCCCGTTGTGCTGGCGACGGTCAAGCTGCAGCTGAAGAAAGCCGACCAGAAGCACGGCAAGTACACGATGAATGTGATGTCAGACGACCGCACGATTGAGAAGAAGGACAAGAGCATGATGGAGCCGGTGCAGTTTTATACAGGCAAGGATCCTGTGCTCTACGAGATCGTGGTGAACAATGTGGACAAGAATACGGTGTCGGGATATTTGTCTTCGCCCAAGGGGCAGTAGGGTTCCGCGGATTCTTCTTGTGAGCGGAGGAAACACCAGATCCCTCCGCTTCGCTACGGGATGACAAAAAAATAAAACGCTACGGGATGGCAAAAAACAGATTCGACTGGATGACAAATAAGCACTGCGGATGAGAAGTTGAGCTATTTGGGGAACGACGTTGTGATGGTGCTGTTGTGGTAGAAGTCGATGTGAAGTGAAAAGGCCTGGCGAGTTTGCCAGGCCTTTTCGTCGACGGGATACTGCAGCAGGATGTAACCGCTGGCGGAGGCTCCGGGGGCGATGGTGGTTTCGCGACGCAGGGGCTTGCCCGCCTGATCGAGCAGGGTTTTCAGCTTTGGATAGGAGGCAAGAATAACGGCGATGTCGCGAGGTTCGGCGGCGCTACTTTGAAGCTCCGCACCCTCCGGGGAGGTCAGGTCGGCGTGGAGGTCTTTGAGGAAGAGTGGTGCGCGGAAGCGATTGTCCACGGTCACCTGTGCAATGAGGTAGATCACGTCCTCCGAGCGATCTTCGAGTTCTTCTCCCGTCTGGTGTTTGAAGACGGTGTGGATGGGCAGCGTCTGCACACTGGTGATGCGGGCTTCGGCGAAGGAATGATTTTCGTGATGGAAGAAGTAAGCGAAGCCTGTGGCGAAGAGGGCGACGAGAACGACGGCGGAGATGAGAATGGTTTTGGTGCTACTGGAGCGGGGCTCGGGCTGGAAGAGGTCTGCCATGTGGTGATTGTAGTGGGGGCGTTTGCCCCTGGGTCGAGCGTCGCTCGAAAGATGCGCTTTGGGCATCACCCACACATCGCAAAGAGCGCGATGTATGGGGCACCCACATTTGGGTTCTCTATTCATCTGGTGATTATGGTCGTGGGCGGAGGGCGGCGAGGAAAGCGTCCACTTCGAGGGTGTTGAGGACGTCGGCGGGGGAGAGCCAGGCGCGGCGTAGCTGGGTGACACCGAAGCGCATCTTGTCGAGTTCGTCGATGGCGTGGGCGTCGGTGTTGATGGAGATGCGACAGCCAAGTTCCTTCGCCAGGCGGAGGTTGCGGTCGTTGAGATCGGCGCGTGCGGGCGATGCGTTATGTTCTACGGACACGCCCAGGGCTGCGGCCTTGCGGAGAACCTTGTCGAGATCGAAGACGTAGGGCTCACGGCGAAGGAGGATGCGTCCCGTCGGATGGCCGAGGATGCGGAGATAGGGATTCTCCAGGGCGCGTAGAAGCCGTTCCGTCTGCTGCTCCGCAGGCAGGCCGAAGTGCGAGTGGATCGACCCGACGACCACATCCATCTGCGCCAGGGTGCTGTCTTCGAGATCGAGCGAGCCGTCGAGGAGGATGTCGACTTCGATGCCGGGGAAGACGCGGATGCGGCCGTTCATCTCCTTATCGACCGCGCGGATTTGGCGCACATGTTCGAGGGCGCGCGCATCGTCGAGGCCGTTGGTCATCGAAAGATTCTTGGAGTGATCGGTGATGGCGATGTAGCCGTAGCCGCGAGCCAGAGCCGCCTCTGCCATGGCGAAGATGGTGTCGGCTCCATCGGTAGCCGTGGTGTGCATGTGAACGTCGCCACGGATGTCTGCGCGGGTGATGAGCGCAGGCAGCGTGTGTGTTGCGGCGGCTTCGATTTCGCCGCAGTTCTCGCGGAGCTCGGGAGCGATGTAATCGAGGCCGAGCGCGGCGTAGACATCGGCTTCCGTCTCACCGGCGACGATCGCGTTGTCGTCGAGGCGAGCGAGTCCATACTCGCTGAGTGTGAAGCCCTTTTTGATGGCACGCTGGCGCAGCGAGACGTTGTGCATCTTGGATCCGGTGAAGTACTGCAACGCCGCGCCGTAGGTCACGCGCGGCAGCAGGCGGACATCGACCTGCAGGTTATTGCGCATGAGGAAGCTGACTTTGTTCTGCCCTTTGGCGATGACCTGTGAGATGAGCGGGAGGTTGGCGACATGTTCCACGGCGGCAGAGACGATATCGGGTTCGCAGGCGGGGCCTGTGACGAGCAGATCGAGATCGCCGACGGTTTCGCGACCGCGACGAAGCGAGCCTGCGGGGGTGACGGTGTCGATGCCGGGGAACTGAAAGATGAGAGCAGCGATGCGCGAGGCGGTCTCATCGGCTTCGTCAATGCGGAAGCGACCGGAGTTCTTGCGATAGTCCTCGATGCCCTTGGTGATCTTGTCGATGAGCTTCTGACCAAAGCGTGGCAGCTTGGCGAGATGGCCTGCTTTGGCTGCGACTTCGAGGGCGTCGATGTCGGAGATCTCCAGCGCGCTCCAGAGAAGAGCCACGGTCTTTGGGCCCATACCGGGGAGGCGAAGAAGGTCGAGCATGGTTGGGCGATATTTCGTAAGGAGTTCATCGCGGAGCGACATGGAGCCCGTAGCGATGAGATCGCGTACGTTGGCGGCCATACCTTTGCCGATACCGGGGATAGCCAGCAGAGCCTTTGGATCCTCTGCGATTTCGGCAAGCTGTTGGGTCTGTTGTTCGACGGCCTCAGCGGCGCGGCGGTAGGAGCGGATGCGAAAGGGATCGGCGGCGTCGATCTCAAGGAGGGCCGCTGTTTCGTCGAGCAGGCGTGCGATAGTGACATTGTCCATTGGGAGGACAGGATAGCGCGACGGATGCTCTCGCCGCTTGCTATGCCTCTTTGATGCGCGTTACCTGGTCCGCCTGTGGGCCTTTTTCGCCCTGAATGACGTCGAATTCCACTTCGTCGCCTTCCTTCAGACTTTTATATCCGTCCAGTTGAATCGAGCTGTAATGAACAAAGACATCAGGCCCATTTTCTCGTCCAAGAAAGCCAAATCCCTTTGCGTTGTTAAACCATTTGACGCTGCCTTTGTATTGCCCCATGCTCTTGCCTCGTCCATTTTCCCGTCGGTAACTTATTCGTGACTACCGATCTGGTGATTTAAGACGCGACATAACGTTGTATGGTTTGTTACAGATACGACGTATAAAAAATACGTTCTTTGACCGTTATCAGGCAGACACTATGCCTTTCTGAGTACTATAGAGAAGCGCGCCGACGATAGTTTTTCCATCGTGGACCTTCCCCGCCAGAATGAGCTTTATAACTTCCGAGAGAGGCATCAGGCGAATTTCGATGCGTTCGTCTTCTTCCGGCTCCGCGACGCCAAGGTTGAGACCTGTCGCCAGATAGATCTCCATCCATTCTCCGACGAAGCCGGGGCTGGGATAGTAGCGGACGAGCTTCTTCCATTTCTTTGCACGATAGCCAGTCTCCTCGATCATCTCCCGCTTGGCGGCTGCCAGCGGCGTTTCTCCCTTGTCGATTTTGCCTGCAGGGAGTTCGAGAAGGAACTGGCCCGCAGCGTGGCGATACTGGCGCTCGATTACCACGAGGGGATCGTTGGGGTCCTTACTGTCGTCGATCGCGAGGACGACGACGGAACCGTTATGTCGGATGATGTCGCGGTATCCCTTTACGCCACCCGGTTCGAGTACGTGATCAGTATAGACCGAGAAAAAGCCGCCCTTGTAAGCCACCTTGGAGGAGAGCAGCCTGGCCTTTTGTGAGGGACGGCCAGCAGCGGTTTTGAGTCTGGTGCGAGAGATTTTTCCTGAAGTGGAGGACTTAGCCATGAGATCAACGGTATCAAAAGTGCATCCAAGTACGGGAACAACTCATCTGAAAATTCGAGGCAGGTCAGCATGCGGGTTTGGCGTGAGAGACTTGGAGACGCTTGAAGACGTATCCTCAAAGCCACTGCAACAGAGAGAACTGCATGACCGCCGAGTGTTACCCGATCACTGTGCTACCGAACCTATCGCGTATTTTTCGCGAATATGTAGACTTGCGCTCAGCGCCCGCCGATGCCGTGGTGCGGAAGTACTATGCCGGCTCTCCATTTGACGGGCGATGGCAACAGGGCGTCGACCGCAAGTTGGCCGCTGATCGAAATTGCATGGCGGATCTGCTGAAGGCGCAGAACGTCGGTTTTGGTGCAGGCGATGCCGCACTGGAGAATATCGAGCGACTCCGTGAAGGCGCACGGGCGGTCGTGACGGGGCAGCAGGTAGGAATTCTGGGTGGACCTCTGCTGACGCTGATGAAGGCTGCAACGGCAGTGCGCAAGGCACAGGTTGCGACCGAGGTGGGTGTGCCGCATGTGCCGGTGTTCTGGATGGCGACGGAGGACCATGATCTGGACGAGGTAAACCAGGTCATGTTGCTGTCGAAGACGAGCGTGGAGACACTGCGAGCAAAGATCACCGGGCACAGGCTGGAGCCTGTCGGCGGAATCCCGGTCGGCGAAGAGTTTGAAGCGGTGCTGGCACAGGTGGAAGAGCTGCTTGGTTTTGCTCCCGTGTGCGAACTGCTGCGGGAGTGTTATGCCCCCGGACAGACTTTAGGCAGTGCCTTTGGAAGGCTACTGGCGGCGTTGTTCCGCGATCAAGGTTTGATTGTGATCGACGCCAGCGCACGAGAGTTTCACGTCCTGGGCGCGGACGTTTTGCGCGCGGCCATTGTGGACGCGGATCTTCTACAGAGCGCGTTGCTGCAGCGCAGCGCCGATCTGGCCCGCGAGGGGTATCACTCGCAGGTGCTCATCGTCGAAGGTGCGAGCCTGTTGTTCCTGGTCTCCGACGAAGGGCAGCGTCTGCCTCTGCGTCGTGTGGATGGACAGTGGAAGGCGGGAGCTCGCGTCTATTCCAACGAAGGTCTTTTGAAAATTCTGGAAGAGACGCCGGAACGACTGAGTCCGAATGCGCTTCTTCGACCGATCTTTCAGGATGTCCTTCTGCCGACCTCGGCGTATATTGGCGGACCTGCCGAGATTGCTTACTTTGCGCAGTGCGAAGTTCTATACCAACATATTCTGGGCGTGATGACGCCTGTGCTTCCGCGGCTCTCCGCAACACTTGTAGAACCTGCGATTCGCACGGTGATGATGCAGCATGAGCTGGCCCTGCCCGATGCGATGCAAACCGTGGAAGAGCTGGCGCAGAAGCTGGGCGCGCGTGCCATGCCTGTCGAAGGCAAGCTGAAGATCGCTGCGGCCGGGAACGCTCTGAATGAAGAGCTGACCTCCCTTGTGGGTTGGATGGAGCGGGTAGACGAGAGCCTGGGGCGGTCCGCTGAAGTGTCTGCTTCCAAGATGCGTTACCAGATGAACCGTCTGCGCCGCATGGCGGCTACCTTCCAGCTGCAGAAGGAAGCGAGTCTTCGCAAGCATGCCAACGCGGTGGTGAATTCGCTGTATCCGCATCAGCATCCGCAGGAGCGCCTGCTGGGTGGGGTGTGGTTCGTTGCTCGCTACGGAGAGGGTCTGGCGCAGTTGCTTGTGGACAATGCCGAGCAGGAATGCCCGGGACATCGGGTCATCGATCTCTAACCAGTCAGAGGCGTTGCTGGCGCGCTAAAATGTTCAGTCTATGAGCAAGCAGAAGAAGCAGGAAAACAAGATTGGCTTTGAAGTGGCTTGTCCCGAGTGTGGGGGCATGTTGCGCATCGACCCTGTGACGCAGTCTGTGATTGCGCATACGCCCGCACCTCGCAAGCGCATGTTCGAAGATCTGCAGACTGCGGCAAGTGCCATGCGCGAACAGGATTCGCGGCGCGATTCGATCTTTCAGCAGTCGCTGGACGCGCAGAAGAATCAGGCGGACATCTTCGACAAGAAGTTTGCCGAGGCTTTGCGGAAGGCGAAAGAGACTCCCGATACAGGCAAGCCGCTACGGGAGTTTGATCTCGACTAGCTGATTTGGTTTGGGGCGGTCGAGACCCAGAGTGCGGCGTCCCGCAGGGCTGATCCGATCCGGAGTCCATATTTTTGTAGTTGTGAAGATCGCTTTGCTGCCGCTGATATTTTCCAGACCGGCGAGGCGGTTTTCTATTTGCGCCGCCAACTGCGACTGCCAGACCTCGTCCGTGGTGGTGGGGATAAGCGTCACGGTGGCGCGATACTTCTGAGGAACGCCGGGGATGTTGCGTCCCGGGGCTTCAAGATCTTCCTGCAGAGAGAGGCTGTCCACCAGACCGAGGTCGACGATGTTGCACTTGAGCTGCGGATCGAAGCAGTCGTGCAGAGCGCGGAGGAGGTCGGCCTGGGTGAAGGGCATGGGGACGCTGGCTTAGTTTTTACGTTCTACGAGGTAGCGGGCCACTGACTTTAAAGGTTCCGCGGCGACGCCGTAGGGTTCGAGTTCAGCGAAGGCTTCCTCGATGAGTTTGTCGGCCTGTGCGAGCGAGGCGTCGATGCCGAAGACGGCGGGCCATGTGGCTTTGTCGGTGGCCGTGTCCTTGCCTGCGGTCTTGCCGAGGTCTTCAGAGCTCTGCGTCATGTCGAGCACGTCGTCCACGATCTGGAAGGCGAGACCCGCGCGCTGGCCGAAGCGACGAAGATGTTCGACCGTCTCCGCACTGGCTCCCGCAAAGATGCCGCCGGTGACGATGGAGACAGTAATGAGCGCACCGGTCTTCGCGCGATGGATCCGATCTACCTGGTCGACGGTGGGCTTGCTGCCTTCGCCTTCGATGTCGAGGACCTGTCCGCCGATCATGCCGTAGGGAAGGCCCGTTCCGTCCGTGGGACCCACGCCCGTGCCAGTGGCCACGGCGATCTCACGCACGATCTGAACGGTCGCTTCTGCGGGGCATGCAAGTCGCGAGAGGGTCTCGTACGCAAGGGTTTGAAGTGCGTCGCCCGTAAGGATTGCGATGGCCTCGCCGAAGACGACGTGCGAGGTTGGCTTTCCGCGGCGGAGGTCGTCGTTGTCGAGCGCGGGCAGATCGTCGTGGATGAGCGAGTAGGTATGGATCATCTCGATGGCGGAGCCGAGGTCGGCGACGCCTGCGGGGATGGTTCCTGCCACCAAGCGCGCGGCCTCGATGCAGAGGATGGGGCGCAGGCGCTTGCCGCCCGCGAAGACGCTGTGGCGCATCGCGCGATGGATGGAGTGCGGAGCGGTCTCTGTGCCGGGCAGAAGATGTTCCAGCGCCGCGTCTGTTGCCGCCGCGCCGCTTTTGAGGAGTTCAATGACTGGGGATATGACTTGGACCATGAGCAATTTTGATTTTACGCCCTTCTCCGTTCGCGGCGAGTGAGAGGAACTGTGATGAGCAGAGCGGCGATGGAAATCGCGATGCCAAGGGATTGATCGGTGGATCGGCGATAGACGACCTCGATGGAGTTGTCATGGTTTGGCAAAAGAGGCACGGCGGCGAGACCATCGGTTCTTGGCCGAGTTAGAGTGATCTCCGCGCCATCGCGGAGGATGTGCCATCCATGGAAGAGGCGGAAGTTCAGTATGAGAAACTTCGGACCCGCCTTGACTTGGTAGAGGGTTCGATAAGGATCGCCCCAGGAGATTGTGGTGACGCTGGAAGGCACCGGAGAAGGCATCGCGTCGGGGTTGTCGTTGGTCCAGAACGCCGGGTTGCCGTGTAGAAGCGAGTCGTTGTCGGCGTCGGTTGGGGTGTACTCGTCGGTGGGGTCGATGCCCTGATGGTTCTGGAGAGCGGAGCGAATGTTCGCGACGGTGTCGTCGTCGTGGAAGGGCTGGTGGTAGAGATGATCTCCCGTGAATGCGAGGATCGTAGCGAAGACCAAGGCCGCCACAAAGGCGAGTTTATTTTTCTGGAGATGCGGAAGAGCCAGGGCAAAGAGGAAAGTGCCGATGGCTTCTTCGACGGCGGTAAAGCGCCAGGGAAACTGGAGGAAGAGAAGTTGTGGCGCGTGATGCCATACCGGAGCGGATGGCGGTGTGAGCAGGAAGAGAAGGACCACTGTAACGATCGCGAGGAGGAGAGCCTTTTGGCGGGTCTGGAGCGCCATAGGTGCGTTGCGCGTAGCTGACTTCTGTTTGGTGAAGACTGGTCTACTCAGGACCCATGCCGCAGAGAGCAAGGCAACCGCAAAAACAGCCAGCGCAACCAGAGAGGCCTGACGAAGGACCGCTATGTGCGAATCTTCGCCCGTGCGGGCGAAGAGGAAGTTGTCCCAGGGCCGCATGCCTTCGAGGACGGCCATGTGAATCTGCACGTAACGTCGTTCGAAGGCAGCGGGGACGATGTAGAAGGCCGCCAGAGCGAGTCCCAGGGCGGTACCAGCGCTGCTTTGTAGAACGAGTGACCCTAGAGATCGCATGCCAGCTTTTCTTTCGAAGAAAAGGCGCAGAAGAACGATGAGCGCCAGCGAGTAGCAGCCGACGACGGCGGCGGGAGCGTTCGTGAGCCACAGCAAGGTGATCGCGATGCTGAGGGGAACGATGCGGATGCGGGGCCGGAGGGCTTCGAAGAGGAGCAGGGGCATCCACGCAGCGGCAAGGAGTTCGGCGAAGGCAGCGCGTTCATAGGCGACGAAGAGCATGTATGGATTCGCCAGATAGGCGCAGGCAGCGATGAGGGCAGCGTTGGAGCTTGTGTATGCGCGCGCGAGGCGATAGAGGGTGAGACCGCTGAGCGCCAGGGCGATCCAGGTAAAGACGATGGGAACTGTGCTCCACGGAAGCAACGAGCCGAGTGCCGCGCCGAGCATCCACGTAAGCGGCGGGTAGAAGAGGAAGCGCGGTTCGCCTGCATTCCAAGCGGCGGCAAAATCCCATCTTGGCAACAGGACGCCCTGGTTCCATTGATGCTGCGCTTCCATCCAGTTGCCGACGTGGAAAGGGAAGTCGTGACCGCAGGAGGCTCCGCCGAGAATGAGAGGGAGTACCGCCAGCAACGCCGCGAGCGGTAGAAGCAGGCGGTGCTTCCTCTCATCCGTCATGGCGGAGAGAGACTTCATTTGGGAGTGAGGGTGAGCAGGTGAGCGCCTGCGCCAGTTGAGGAGAAGGGCAGAGGCAAGGGACGGCCACTGTACCAGGAGGGGAACTGATCCATGTACCAAAGGCTTGCGGGATTACCAGACTGGCCATAGGGAATCACCATCGTGGCATGTTCCGGATCGTAGGGATCGACCGTGAAGCGCTGCGAGGGACCGTGGTCCGGGGTAACGGAACGCACTGCGGAGATGTCACCAGCGAGGGGGAGTGCCGGTGCCCCAGTGTTACGGCCCACGATAGATCGCATCCATGCACTCTTGCCGAAGATGGGATGATTTTCTGCGAGGCGGTTCTGATCGCCCCAGTGCCACTTCTCCAGGTTCGAGGGAGCGCTGGCTTGATGGAGGCCCTTATCGAGTGCGGAGGCAAGAAGCTCGTTCCAGTCGGACTTGTCTGCGGGAAGCCACTGTACGGGGGTTCGCGCGACTAGTTCTTCCAGGACGAAGCTCTTTTCTCCCCAGGTGTAGAGCTTGGCAGCGTCTCCGAGATGAGGTTCGAGGAGCATGGGCCAGAGAGCATCTTTCGTGGCGGCAACGATAGCCGGTGCGGGAGATTCGATGGTGACGTTTCCATCCCAGGAGCGCAGAAGATCCGCTGCCTGGCGAAGGCGCTTCGAGGGCGCTTTCGCGTGATCGATCGCGTAGGCGAGCCGGTGCGCGATGGTCTGGTCGAGCGCGGAGAAAGTATCGTTCTGCAGAGCGGACATGTCATCGAGCGTCATCTTCTGCTTCGACGCAAGCACCTTCCAGATACGTTCGTTGCGGTAGGGTATGCCCCAGTCCAGAGAGATCGCGAAGGGATAGTTCTCGTCGGTGATACGCGAGTTTGCGGTGGCGAGGATGCCTCCGGGAGGGTCGAAGACCTGCGGGAGCATATCGAAGGGAATGTAGCCGCTCCACTCGTAGGTGCCGGAGGTGACGGGAACGGGCGACAGGCCGCTGGCGTGTGTGGCTTCGCCGCGCAGAGGGATCTTGCCGAGAAGGTGATACCCGATATGGCCCTGGTCGTCCGCGTAGACGACGTTCTGCGAGGGCGCGCCAAAGTTCCGGAAGGCATCGAGGAACTCTGCCCAGTTCTGCGCGGAGTTCACGAGCGCGAAGGGAGAACGGACGACCGTGGGATCGTAGACGTTCCAGCGCAGAGAGATCTGGCGTGTCTCCTTGGGATAGAGCGGCGAGAGGATGGGCGTGGAGACGCTGCCGTGCCGAGTCAGCGTAATGTCGAGATCGACGTTGCGTCCGTGGGCTACCTGGATAAGTTCGTGAGCATGCTCCAGGGGGAGCCATGTACCGTCCGGCGTCTTGTAGCGGTCGTGGTCCACGGTTTCTACGTAGAGGTCCTGCACGTCCGCGCCGCTGTTGGTGAAGCCCCAGGCGATGTGCCGGTTGTGGCCGACGATGATGAAGGGAACACCGGGAAGAGAAACACCCGTCGCGTGGAAGTTGGGGCCCTCCAGGTCGGCCTCGTACCAGATGCCGGGGATGCCAAGGGCGAGGTGCATATCGTTTGCAAGCAAGGGATGACCGGAGGCGGTGTGCGCACCGGCGACGACCCAGTTGTTGGAACCGGCGGTGCAGTCTTCGCAACGGTAACGGGAGACGAAGGGCGCGAGGATGGATTCGACCTCGGCCAGTTCGTGTGTGTGTTCCACGGTGCGGAGGGAGGCCTGCGAGGCGTCGAGGGGAATTTCGATGAATTCCTTGGGGATGGTAAGGTCGGGTTTTCCCTCGGATGGCGAATGATCGCGCCATGAGCCTACGGGATAGAGATCGGCCTGCAGTTCAGGCGAGAGCCGGGCCATGACGGCCTCGCGGTTCAGCTTGTCGGGAAAGCGTGTGCTGAGGTCCTGTGCCATGACCAGGGCGATCAGCAGGGAGTCGCGTGCTGTCCACGGGGCTGGCTTGTAGCCAAGGACGCGAAACTCCACGGGGAGGCTCCCTGCCTGGGAGTCGATGAGCGCGTTGACGCCGCGCGCGTACGTGTCCAGCCAATGATGCTCGGCTGGATCGAGGCTGGCAACGGCGCGATCGGCGGCGGCACGGATCTGCAGGTAGCGCTGCAGGCGGTCGTGCGGAACGAGGGCGCTGCCGAAGATCTCCGCGAGTTCGCCTGCGCCGTGGCGGCGGAGAACATCCATCTGCCAGAGGCGGTCCTGCGCGGTGGTAAAGCCCTGCGCGAAGATGAGGTCGTCCATCGTGGACGCCGTAATATGCGGGACGCCGTGCTCATTCCGTTCAACGCGCACGGTTGCACTGAGGCCGCTCACCGGCAGCGAACCTTCGACGGCCGGCAGAGAGGCGTGAAGCGCATGGGAGAACCACAGACGCGCCCCGAAGACGCAGGAGGCGATCAGAAGAACCAGACCTGCCAGGACAAAAACGAGACGGCGAACCAGAGACGCCGTTCGTGAGAACGGACGCGGAGGCGGTTGCTGGCGAGGCGCGGATGAGGAGGATGGGATTGAGGTACTCATTGCAGAGCAAGTCTAGCGTACTGACTGGGGAAAACCTGCTCTTTGCCAGCGTCAGAGGCTGCCAGCTGCGTCCTCTCCGGGAGAACGCCATGGCTTGGCTTGGGAGTGTGCAACAGTGTACATAGACCTATACCTATATAGATAAAGATTCTTTGGAAGATAGACCCGGATAAGGGGGAGGTGAGTGCCATGGCGGAAGGGTTTCATGTGGAGTCGGTGCAGGGTTTACTGCTAGGGCTCCTGGCCATGATGGTGATCATCGCTGGCTTTGCGCGCAGATTGAATGTGTCGTACACGATCGTGCTGGTCATCGCGGGCCTGGTGGTCAGTTTTATTCCGGGTGTGCCGCGTTTTCCGCTGGCTCCCGACGTTGTGTTTCTCGTATTCCTTCCGCCGTTGCTGTTCGCCGCGGCATGGCAGACGTCGTGGCGTGAGTTTCGCCAGAATATGGCCTCGATTTCGATGCTGGCGATCGGGCTGGTAGCGTTCACCGTCTGGGTGGTTGCGGAGACGGCTGACCGGTTTATCCCGGAGCTGGATTGGAAGGCCGGCTTTCTGCTCGGAGCAATTGTCTCCCCTACAGACGCGGTGGCAGCGACGTCGATCGCACGGCGGCTCGGTCTGCCCCGACGCATTGTGGACATTCTGGAGGGCGAGAGCCTGGTCAATGACGCCACGGGCCTGCTCGCCCTCGAGTTTGGCATAGACATGCTGCTGCGCGGACAGCCGCCCACGGTGACGCAGGGTATTATCCGTCTGCTTTGGCTGCTGGGCGGCGGTGTGATCGTAGGCTTAGTGATTGCAGTGGTGGTGTCGTGGTTCGAACGCTGGGTGGACGACGGTCCCGTAGAGATCGCCATCTCCGTGATTGTGCCGTATGCCGCTTATCTGGCGGGGGAGTCGGTCAGGGCTTCCGGTGTGATTGCGGTGGTCGCCTGCGGTCTCTACATGGCCCGCAAGAGCACGGAGTATTTTTCTCCCGATACTCGCCTGCAGGTGGTCTCCGTCTGGAGCGCACTGACCTTCCTGCTGAATGGCCTGGTGTTTCTGCTCATCGGCCTGCAGCTTCCTTATGTGATGGCGGGTATTCGTGGATACAGCCATATGGCGCTGGTGGGCTATGGTGCGGCGTTCTCGGCGATTTTGATCACGGCACGAATGGTCTGGGTCTTTCCCGGTGCCTGGTTTTCGAGGAAGATCCTTCCGAAGCTGCTGAACAGGGAGGGTGCGACACCCCCTGCGGCGCAGGTCTTCGTCATCGGCTGGACGGGAATGCGTGGTGTGGTGGCGCTGGCCGCGGCCAGTTCTTTACCGTATGTCATGGGGAATGGGCAGCCTTTTGCCGCGCGCAACCTGATCGTCTTTCTGACATTCGCCGTCATTCTTGTGACCCTGGTAGTACAGGGACTTACACTGCCACCTCTCATCAAGGCGCTGGGATTGAGCGATCAGGGTGTGGATTGCGAGGAAGGGGATGCGCGCCGCATCGTGCTCCGGGCCGCAATCGACTATCTTCACCAGCCGCACTCTGACAAAGGGGAGCAGATGCAGCATGCCTACGAAGACCTGTTGCATCAGTATGAACACCGGCTGGAGGCGCTGAATGAATGTGGCGATCCATCCGTTGTGGCTGACGCACCACCGATGCGGGAGGCTGCGAGGATCACCTTGCAGGTCGAGCGGCAAGCCCTTATCCAGTTGCGCGACCAGGACCGGATCTCCGACGATACCTTGCGTATGTTGGAACGTGAGCTCGATCTGGCGGACAGCAGGCTCGGTTTGTTTGACACTGCTGGGACGAAGCTTGGATGAGCATGAGCGATAGAATATGCTGGATGTTTAGGAGTTAGCCTTGCATCTGCGCATCCTGTTTCACAACAACTGCTTCGATGGCGCATGTTCTGCGTCGCTGTTCACACGCTTTCACCGTGAATGCCTCGGCGGTGTGGACGAGTACAGCTATAAGGGGTTGATGCACAAGGCCGGTGCGCAGTTCGACCCTGCGGACTTTCTCGAGGTCGACAAAGGAAATCAGAATGCGGTCGTCGACTTCAAGTACTGGAATTCTCCAAAGCTGACATGGTGGTTCGACCATCATCAGAGTGCATTTCTGACTCCTGAAGACCGTGCGCACTTCGATGCGCAGCAAGCGGATGGGGCGCACGCGATGCGTCAGTTCTTCGATCCGAACTATATCTCCTGCGCTGGATTCATCGCGCACATTGCTTCGAAGAAATTCGGCTTTGATACCTCCAGTCTGAAGGACCTGATCTACTGGGCCAATTTGATCGACGGAGCGAAGTATGAGAGCGCGCGCTCAGCTGTGGAGATGGATGCGCCCGCCATGCGTCTGGGCATGATCATCGAAGCGGCGAAGGATAAGACGCTGATTCCGCGCCTGATTCCCATGCTTACGGAGATGAGTTTTTCCGAACTGATGGAGCAGGACTTTATCGCCAAAGAGTTCGAACCGCTGATGGCGGAACACAAACGGGCGATCGGCATGATTCGCAACAGGGGGCTCGTTGAGGATGGTGTCATCTCTTTCGACCTGGCGGATGAGCCAGTCGACAGTTACAACAAGTTCATCCCTTACTATCTGCATCCCGAGGCGCTTTACACGGTAGGCCTGACGAAGGCGAGTTTCAGGACAAAGATCTCCGTTGGAACCAACCCCTGGTTTACTGTGCCGGAGAATACGCTGATCAACATTGCAGCGATCTGCGAGCGCTATGGCGGTGGCGGACACGCACGCGTTGGTGCGATCAGCTTTCCACCGGATGGGGATGGCCTGGCGAAGGCTCGCGTTGCGGCGGCAGAGGTTCTGGCAGAGTTGCAGGGGCGTTGACTCGCCTCGGCGGCGGCGACATTTGACCTACTTTCCTCTTGGTCAAGTGGCCCATGACATCGCGGTCCATTGGCCTGAAAGTTAATTTCTAAATCATAAGATCTACAAAGGGCTCTCCCAGACTGTACGATTTTGCGTAACCCCCTCTCCCCGGCCGCAACTTTCTGAATGCAGCCAGCGTCGCTCGTCAAGAAGTGAATCCTGCAAAACGAATGGAGAATGTATGGAGATGAATAGTCGACGCAGCTTCTTCGGAAAGATAGCTGCGATGGCGGCGGTCGTAACCGGCACCAAACTCTTTGCACAGCAAACTATTCCTGCTCCCGTTCCCGGCGCTGCACCAGCCGGTGGCCCAGGTGGAGACCGTCCGCGTCGCGCGGGTGGCGGCAATCATACTCACAACGGCATCTACTACTTCTCCGGAACTGGATCGAACGACGGCTATCCGCGTGAAGATCACGTACTCGTTACGGATCCGTTTGAGAAGCACGTTACGCGGACGATGGATGCGCTGAAGAAGTCGGTCGAGCGCGCCGGATCCACGATGGACAACATTATTCATCTAGAAGTTTTTCTCTGCCTTCCTCATGCCGATTCAGTACCCATGCCGACAGGCAGCGCGCGATTCGCGGCGCATAAAGCACAGTACGACGCTCTGAACAAAATTTATGGAACGTACTTCAGCCCAGGAAAAGCCCCTTCGCGCGCCTGCATGGCGTTGGAGTGGATCCCCGGCGATTCGCTGATTGAGATCGTCGGAAGCGCCATGGTGGTTAATCCCCCTGTACCTCCTGCGCCGCCTGCTGGTGAGTAGTTTTCGAAGAGAGATAAAAGGAGTTACGCATGAATTTGAAGTCCGGTTGGAATCGTCGATCTTTTCTCTCCACTCTTGGTGCTGCTACGGGCAGTCTGTTTGCAAATCCTAAGCTGCACGCCGCGAAATCCAAGGTGTCCGCGCATGGCGTGGACGGCAGCCCGATTGTGCCGATCACCTCCGGTCTCGGATCGACGGGCGACATCTATGCGGAGCTTGGTGTGAAGCCACTAGTCAACATCGTCGGAACGGTGACGGTCATTGGTGGATCGGTGATGAAGCCCGAAGTGATGGAGCTGATCCGCAGAGGCAACGAGCATTTTGTGTTGATCGATGACTTGGAGATTGCAGCAGGCAAGTTCATCGCGAAGCTTTGTAAGTCCCCTGAGGGTTACACGGGCCTGGTTACGGGTGGAGCGGCAGCGGCGATGGTGGTTGGCTATGCCGCCATGATGACAGAAGATCTGGAGCCGCGCATGAAGCAGGTTCCGGATACGACGGGCTTTCCGCGCACGGAGGTCATCATCCAGAAGAGCCACCGCTACAACTTCGATCACCAGATCCGCCAGACGGGCGCGAAGCTCATCGAGGTAGAGACGCGCGAAGAAATGATCGCGGCGATCAATCCGAAGACGCTGGCGATTCACTTCACCAACATTCAATCGAATATGGGCAAGGTCAGTGGACCGGAGACCGTGGCGATTGCGAAGGCGCACAACATCTACACCTTCAACGATGCGTCGGCGGACGTTCCGCCTAAGGAGCGTCTGTGGGAGTATCCCGCTGTCGGCTTCGACATGGTGACGTTCTCGGGTGGCAAGGATATCTGCGGACCTCAGGCCTCCGGCATCCTGATCGGCAAGGAAGAGCTTATTCGCTGGTCGCTGCTCAACATGAGCCCGCAGGAAGATCGCATTGGCCGTTGCTGCAAGGTGGGCAAGGAGACGATCTTCGGCCTGCTAAAGGCTTTGGAGCTCTTCGTCAACCAGGATTACGACGCCGTGCTGCGGATGTATGACGCGCGTGCTCAGGTAATTACGGATGCGGTGAAGAAGTTTGGTGTGACGGCTCAGCCGCGCCAGTTCAACCCGGAAGCTCTGGGCAATGTGACGCCTCGCTACAGCTGGAAGATCGATCAAACCAAGCTGAAGATCACCGCGCAGGAGGTGATGCAGCAGCTTGCGGATACTCCCCACCTCGGCATCGGAAGCTTTGGTGCAGGCGCTGCAGGCATGCGCGGACGCAATCCGACGACGCCGACCGAGTCGCATGCAGCCGGAGCGCCTCCCGCGGGCGATACGCCGCGTCCCCGCCGGAACCGTCCGCCAGCAGACCCTAGCACCTTTGGATTCGCCGTCTGGCAGATCAAGGACGGTGAGGACAAGTTCATCGCCGACCGTCTGGTGGAGATCTTCAAGGCCGCTCCGAAGGCCTGACTCGAACCCAAACAAAAAGAACCTCGTCCGCGCAAGCAGGACGAGGTTCTTTTTTTAAGGTTTTGTGAGAAGAGGATTTATCCGTTTCGTTACGGTGCCACGATGCGAAATTTATCTCGCGCGGCGGAAGATGGCCAGGCGCGATCCAGTAGACTCGTGTGCATGGACCGTCTCACTTGCCCAGGGGGCGCCCTGATCCTTTTCTTTCTGTTGTTCTCCAATCTATACGGCTGCGGGGGCGCGGCCCCCAAAGAAGTGGGGACATCGACTACAACCCCGCGTCCTGTTCTGAGTCCGATCTGGGTTGGTTCATGGGGCGACTCGATGACGAACGCCAATGCCGATGCGGGTAATGGTGGAGGGGTCGATCGTACCTTCCGCTTTCTCGTCACATCTACGATCGACGGCACAGAGGCACGAGTCAAGTTTTCGAATGTCTACGGCAGCACGCCGGTTACGATCGGCGCAGCCCGCCTCGGTCTGGGCAAGAACGGAACGCCTGCGGTAATGGCCTCGCAGAATGTGAGCCTGAGCTTCAACGGTGGATCCAGCACGGTGTTAGCGGCTGGCGCCACGGTCACCTCTGATCCCGTCGCGTTCTCATTTGGCGCTGGACAGGTTCTCGCCATCTCGGTCTATCTCAAGGGAACCTTCGGTCCGGTGAGCCGACACGACTCCTACTTTGTGACTAACTACGCCAACCCAAACTCCGCTGGTGATGCGACGGCCGATACCGACGGTGCAGGTTTTACCTCGACCCTCGGGGACTGGCTGCTCGTCAACGAGGTTGACGTCTACGGTCCGTATCAGGGAACGCTGGCTATGTTCGGCAGTTCGACCACTGATGGCTTCAAATCCAACTACGGCGATATTGCGGTCTATCCTGTCGGCAATGCGCCAGTGTCCGGCCAGACCAATGCTCGTGTGAGCGACTGGATGAGCCGCCGTCTGCTCGGCCTTGGTTATCGGATCGGCGTAATCAACGCTGGCATACCGTCTGACACGATCGAGCAACCCATCAGTTCTTCGCCCAGCGCTACCGATCGCATTGCACAGGACGTTCTTTCGTTGCCGAATCTTCTGGCGATCGTGACCTACTTTGGCTCGATCGACTTACGCGCCTGCAGGTACGCTTCGGGAATGGAGAATGCGACAGAGCACATGATATCGCTGGTCCACGCGGCCAACTTTCCCGTCATAATGGCGACGCTACCGCCCTCTGCTTTCTGCACAAACCAGTCCTCTCCAAACGCTGGCCCCGTGCCCAATGCCTCGGACCCTTACGCCGGTGGAATTACTTCAGGCGCTCCAAATGGCGCCGAGGTCCAGCGTGCAGCTTTCAACGCCTGGGTTCGCTCCACCGGAGCTTCTCTGCCCGGGGTTGTGGCGATCGCCGACTATGATTTGGCCTTGCGCGATCCGCAGCACATTAGCTTCATGCTGCCCCAGTACAACAGCGGCGATAATCAGCACATGAACGGCAATGGTTACGGTGCCGAGTCGCAGGCCGTCCCGCTCGGGGTACTTTCCACTCCTTAAATACCAGGCACGGTCCGGCTTCATCACTCCACGATATTTTAGCTCTGATCGAAACTTAAGCGTTCGTTCACCGTACTAAGAAATATGGAGATTTCTGATTCGATAGGGCTGCGTAGGATGGTCTCGCACGCGGTGGTTCCCCTTGTCACCTTGGCGGTTCTGTTCACACTGACCAGTTGCACCTCGGCCACCGTTCCGCCGGTCGCGACAGGGTCGGCGCCGGTGATGCAGTGGGTCGCGACCTGGACCGCCGCGCTCGAAAATGCAGAACCTTCCAGAGCCAATCCCGGCGGCTCCGAGCAAACCTTTCGCTTTGTCGTTCTGCCGACTACCGCGGGCGCCCAGGAGCGCGTCCACTTTTCCAATCTTCTAGGCAAGACGCCGGTCACCATCGGAGCCGCCCGACTCTCTGCTTCAGAAAATGCAGGTCCGGCCATCGACTCCAGCCGCGACGTTGCTCTGACCTTTAGCGGAAGTTCCTCCATCACCCTTGCTCCCGGACAGGAAACCGTCTCTGATCCAGTGCAGATCAGCTATCAGTACGGGGAGGAACTGGCTGTCAGCGTCTACCTGAAAGGAGCTTTTGGCGCTTTGGTCGAAAACAGCTCTGAATTTCAAAGCAACTTCGCGACCAACAGCGGCGGCGGCAATACGACCACCGACCCCACAGGCTCCTCCTTTACCCAGACCACCGTCGGCGAGTGGTTCATGATTACGGCGGTCGACGTCTATGGTTCCTATCAGGGTACCGTTGCGGTCTTCGGTAGCTCCTCGGTCGTTGGGCACGATTCCAACTATGGCAACGCCAATAGCTATCCGACCTTCAATGGCGCGGTCCCCGGCCAGGTCAACGATCGGCCGTCCGACTGGCTGGGTCGTCAGCTTCGCGCCGCAGGTTACACGATGGGCGTCGCCAACGCCGGCGCTACTGGGGATCCTGCTGCCGAGGACAGCGGCACGGTGTCCGGCTCGGCCATTGCCGGCGTAGATCGTATGCAGCACGATGTTCTTTCGTTGGCTGGCATCAAGGCGGTAGTCATTTACTTTGGCGGTGTCGACCTCCGCATCGACTGTCTGCCGGCGGCCAATATCGAAGCGTCGCTGACCAACATGGTGCAGCAGGCGCAGAAAGCCGGAGTTCGCGTCATCCTAGCCACCATCCCGCCCTCGGAGTACTGCACGAGTTCCAGCCCGGACCTGCTGCCGTCCTCCGATAACCCATACGCAGGAGACCTGAATCCTGGTCCGGAAAATCCTGGTTCCACGCAACGCCGTATGGTGAATGCCTGGATCCGCAGCAGTGGCGCAGCGCTTCCCGGCGTGGTCGGGATCGCGGACTTCGATGCGGTCATGGCCTATCCGGCCCATCCCGATTTTCTGATGCCGAGCTACGTTGCCGGAGACAACTTTCATCCGAACGGTCCGTCATACGGCATTCAGAGTGCCGCGATTCCTCTATCCAGCATTTTGGGCAAGTGATCGAAGAGCATTCTGAAGCGGCTAATGCGCATGATTCCGGGCAGCAACGAGTGTCTATCTTGCGTGGTGGAAGATGGCGAACTTCGAGACATCGTTGAAGATGATGAGACCGAAGACGAGCAGGATGACAAAGAACGCGGCCTGGTAAATACGTTCCTTCCACACCGGGTTCAGGTCGCGGCGCATCACGCTCTCGATGAGAAGGAAGAGAATCATGCCTCCGTCCAGGATCGGGAAGGGGAGCAGATTGAAGATGCCAAGGTTTACGCTGATTCCCGCAGCGAGCATGAGGACGTACCATTTGCTGATGCTGGAAGCGGTGTCGATCTGCTGGAAGATGCCGACGGGGCCTGAGACGTTCCGAACAGAGACTTCGCGGGTGAACATGCCGTGGAGCATATCCACGATGAGTAGGGAGGTCTTTTTGTTGTCCTCCCAGGACTGTTTTGCGGCGCCTGCGAGAGACATGCGCTCGACGCGCGCTGGCGGCGGGTTAACGCTGAAGCCAAGGCGATAGACCTTGCCGTGCTTCGGGACTTCGGTGAGACGTGGGGTTGCACTGAGTGTCAGCGATGCGTTGTTGCGCAGAATGCCCAGCGTGATGGGCTGGCCCTTCTGGTCGGTCATGTACGCGCTGGTGGCTTCGGTGGAGCGCAGCGGAAAACCGTCGATGGTGGCGATCTTGTCGCCAGGCTGCGCGCCTGCTTCAGACATTGCGCTGTCCGGAAGAACGGAGGCGACGACGAGCGGCGTGTTCTGCGCGCGGGGGATCCAGCCGGTCGCGATGGGGTCGTAGTCGTCCAGCTTGCCGTTGGAGGTGATGACGATCTGCTTATCCATCGTCTGCCCGTTATGCAGGAAAGAGATCGCAACGGGCTGGTTCAGGTGCAGCATGGAGCGGTTGAAGATATCGAGCCAGCCGGGATTTTCGACCTTATCAAAACGGGTGATAGTGTCACCCAACTGAAGTCCGGCTGCGTCGGCTGCGGAGCCCTTGGCGACGTAGTCGATCACGGCTGCACCCTGCAGACCTTCGGCTACTTCATGGTGGAAGAGGTTAACTGCGAAGAGAATGACGAAGGCGAGGATGAAGTTGAAAACGGGCCCGGCGAGGGCGATGAGAATACGCTGCCAGCGCGGCTTTACGTTGAAGTTGCCTGCGTCGTCGCGGGGAGCGGTATCGTCCGTGTGGGCGATGCCGTCCACTTCAATCTCGCCCGTCATTTTGACGTAGCCGCCGAAGGGGAAGAGGTTGATGCGGTAGTCTGTGCCGCTCTTTCCACGGTAGCCAAAGAGGCGTTTTCCAAAACCGAAGGCAAAGGCCTCTACCCGGACGCCGCAGAGCTTCGCAACGAGGAAGTGGCCAAACTCATGCACCAGAACCATGACGCCAAGGATAAGAACGAAGTTGATCAGGCCAGGGAGGTGAGAAAAAAGGCTCAAAATCGGTGTTTCCTCTATGTTTCTATTACTTATAACTCGGCTGCGATGATTTCGCGAGCAAGTGCGCGGGCCTGTTGATCGAGAGCGAGAACGTCTGCGATCGTGGCTGGCGAAGATGCGGGTGTGCGAGCCAGAACCTCTTCGATTGTACGCGGGATGCCGAGAAATGGCAGGTTTCCGGCAAGGAAGGCGGCAACTGCAATCTCGTCCGAGGCGTTGAGGGCGATGCAGTGGGCCTGGCTCTTTTCCGCGGCTTCGTAGGAGAGGCGGAGGCAGGGGAAGCGGTCGAGGTCTGGCTGCTGGAAGTCGAGCTGGGAGAGCGTCGCGAGGTCGAAGGTCAGTTCCGAGGCGATTCGGTCGGGGTAGGCGAGCGCATAAAGGATTGGCAGGCGCATATCCGTGACCGAGATCTGTGCGAGGATGCTGCCGTCGATGTACTCCACCAGGGAGTGGACCGTGGACTGGGGATGGATGGTGACGCGGACTTTGCTGGGCGGCAGGTTGAAGAGACGGCAAGCCTCGATGATCTCGAGGCCCTTGTTGAGCATCGTGGCGGAGTCGACGGTAATGCGCTGGCCCATGACCCAGGTCGGGTGCTTGAGAGCCTGTGCTGGCGTGATCTGAGCGAACTCGTCGAGCGGCGTGTTCCGAAATGGGCCACCGCTGGCGGTGAGCCAGATCTGTTTGACCTCGGCTGCCGTTCCACCGCGCATGCACTGGTGAATCGCGTTGTGTTCGGAGTCGATTGGGAGCAGCGCCACGTTGTTCTTTTTGGCGGCGGCGATGATGAGTTCGCCTGCGGCGACGAGCGCTTCTTTGTTGGCGAGACCGATGGTCTTACCCGCGAGAACGGCTTCGTAGGTGGCTTCGAGGCCCGGGACGCCGACGATGGCGGAGACGACGAAGTCGACTTCTTTGAGGGTCGCGACGGTTACTGAACCGGCAGTTCCGTAGAGGACTTCGGTGTCGGTGTTCTTTCCCAGAAGCGTCTTCAGCTTGGCCGCTGTTTCTTCGTCGGCCATGGAGATGTACTTGGGGCGCCATTGCTGGCACTGCTGGAGGGCGACTTCGATGTTACGTCCGGCAGCTAGCACTACGGGTCGGTAGAGCTCCGGGTAGCGGGCGCAGATGTCGAGGGTGGAGGTGCCAATAGAGCCGGTGGATCCGAGAATTGCAATGTTCTTCACATCGTTTATTTTCGCAGATCGCCCGATTCCCGCCAGCAACGCGGCTTAAAAGGGGCCGAGGCCGAAGGCTTCTTTCAGCAGCAGAAGATACCAGAGCACCGGTGCCGCCGCGAGGAGCGCGTCGATGCGGTCGAGGATACCTCCGTGGCCGGGGAGCATCGCGCCGGAGTCTTTCACGCCTACGCCGCGCTTGATGGCGGATTCAAGGAGATCTCCCACCTGGGCAGCGATGTTGACCAGGACGGCGAGCAGGAGGGTTTGCCAGATGGGTTCGCTAATGTGCAGAAGCGTGTTGCCGCGACTGGTGAGTGTGTTGGAGACCGTGATCAGCATCGCCGTGATGAAGACGGATCCGGCGATGGAGGCGAAGGCGCCTTCCCATGTTTTGTTCGGGCTGAGCGAGGGCGCCAGCTTGTGTCGGCCGAAGGCTTTGCCGATGTACAGCGCGGCGATATCCCCTGTCCAGACGGCCAGCATGAGGAAGATGAGCAGCGCGACGCCGTTCTCCTTTTGTGCGAAGAGTGGAAGCAGAGAGAGCGGGTAAGCGATGTAAATCAGGGCAAAGAAGCCTGAAGCGGCGGTGGGAAGGGCGCGCTCCAACTGTCCGCGAAAGGCGGAGACGGTGAGCAGAGAGAGGCCGAGGAAGCTCAGAACGGGGAGTGGAGCCTCCATCGGGCGGTAGTCGGTTACGACGAAGAAGATGATGACGGCGGGAATCATCCACCAGGCGGGGATAGGCGCGCCACCAGCCTTGGTGAGAGCAGCAAATTCGTAGGCGGCCAGGCAGGCCACGATTCCGCAGAAAGCGATGAGGGCTTGAGGATTGCTCCAGAAGATGAGACCGAAGACCAGGGCGATCAGAACGATGGCGGTAAGAATGCGCTTCATGCTCTGGCAAGGATACAGCTTCAGCGCTGTGTGCCAGGCTTGTCAGCAGCTTAGCCGTGAAGAACAGGGGCCGGGTCGGGGAGCTCTTCGTCGGTTTCTACTTGTCCGAGGCCACCGTAGCGGCGGTCGCGGCGCTGGAATTCGGCGATGCTCTCGAGGAGATGCAGACCGCGGAAATCGGGCCAGAGCAGATCGGTGACGTGAAGTTCGGCGTAAGCGATCTGCCAAAGGAGGAAATTGGAGATGCGCATCTCGCCTGAGGTGCGGATCAGCAGGTCCGGGTCGGGCAGTGTGCGCGTATACATGGCGGCCGAGAGGGATTCTTCCGTAATGCCGGCGTTTTCATCTACGGCAAGGAGGTCTTCCACGGAGATGCCGCGACGTTTCGCCTCGGCCAGTGTGTTCTGCATGGCGAGACGGGCCGCATCGACGATCTCGCTTCTTGATCCGTAATTCAGGGCAAGGGTCAGGGTAGTGCCGGTGTTCTTTGCCGTCTCTGCCTCGGCCCAGTGCATGGTTTCCTGCACTTCTTCAGGAAGCTCATGGATACGACCGATGTAGGCCATACGGACGTTGTTGTCCTGCATACGCTTTACGTTGCCGACGAGGTAAGAGCGGAGGAGCTTCATGAGAAAGCTGACCTCGGATTTCGGTCGGCGGAGGTTATTTTCCAACGAAAAAGCGTAGAGCGTGAGGTACGGAAGATTGATGCGGGAGGCGGTCTCGACCACGAAGTGGACGGACTCTGCGCCCTGCTGATGGCCACGGAAGCGCTTCATGGCGCGTTTACCGGCCCAGCGGCCATTCCCATCCATAATGATGGCGACGTGCTCGGGAATACGTGTGGGATCCAGCGTGCGGTAGAGCGCGGCCTCCTCAGAGGACAGCTCGTGGACGCGGAGAGGCTGTGTAAGGGGCAAGACGACCTCGCAGAAACGACCGTATCACTTCGTCCCTGCAGGCGCAATCGCACCTTGCAGGGACTCCGTGTGGAGGAGGGAGGTCGTGCGGTTCGCTTCCTTAGGCCATGCGTCGGCGGCCAGCGGCCAGCTCGCGCACCTGGTTGAGGAAGATGGAGCGCTGGAGGGGATCCAACTGGCCGACAAACTGTGCAATTTCAGCCAGAAAGGGGTCAGCGGTGAGGACTGCCGTCTCTCCCTGGTGCCGTGTTTTAGCATCGCGGAGAAGGTCGGAGATGTCTACCTGGAGGGCGCGCGCGAGACGTTCGAGAGAACCAATCGTCGGCATGGCCTTTCCATTTTCGATCTTGGAGATATAAGTGCGCGGGACGCCCATGCGACCGGCGAGCTGACGCTGGGAGAGGTTACGCACGAGCCGCAGATCGCGGACAGCTGCAGCTACCTGGAGGCCGGAGTCTTCGCGGGGCAGGGCTGTGGGGACGACAGCGAGAGTAACGGGCACGGGTGCCGGCTCTTCAACGTCGAGTGATTTGTGGCAGCGTCGGCAAAGCCCATCGATCCGACGAAACTGGACCAAAGCGCAGTGATCGCAACGAAGTACCTCCCGTTGTTCAACGGGTGCCATCATGGTTGCCATAGTTGTGTAGAGCGGACAGGATGCCAGAGCAAGGCTCCTGTGTCGTACGTCCGATAAAAGACAGGCGACGTGCCTAGAATGACAATAGATTCCTTATGAGTCAAGGGGAATCTGGGTAGTAATCGGCAAGAGTGCCAAAATAACTGCAGAGGAACCTAAGGAGTAACGAGGCAGCTGTCCTGGAATCTCCCTACGATCTGTGGGTTGTACATAGGCTGGCTCCCTTGTGCTCGTAGCCTCCACGAGAGCTTTAAGGGCTTGAGTTGCCATATCGATGAACTCGACAGATCTCGGTCTTCGGATTCCGATTCGGAGCGTTCAGGAAGATGTGGCCGCCTGCTCGCATCGGGATTCAATCCCTCAAACCGCTCAGCGTCTTGCCAATAAGGCGCGTCCTCCTTTGGTTCCGAGTTGACGAAAGATAGAAATCGATGGCGCTTGCGGATCGGAAAGAACTTACTGCGTACCTGGAAAATCTCTCCCGTCAGACGAACCGTGTGCGATACGAAGAGCTTTGGGAAGAGCACGGAAGGGCGTCCATTCGTTGCCGTGACGATCTCTGCTCCCAAGAATCTGGCGAACGCCGATGAGTACAAGCGCATTACCACTCAGCTCTCCGATCCACGCATTACCAACGAAGAACAGGCCAAGAGCCTGATCGCGCGAGGCAAAACGATTCTCGTGGTGACGTGCAATATCCACGCGACGGAGATCGCCAGTTCGCAGAGCGCCGCCCTCTTCGCCCTCTGGTTCTTGAGGGTGGTTGACTTAAGGGTTTTGATGCCTGCGGATTGCCATTTTTCTTCCATGGTTGCGATGGTGGACGAGGCTATTCCACGGGTGAGATCTTCCAGAACAATGCACTCGAAGCCGAGGCGGACCCCGTCGAGGGCCGAGTGGCCGACGCAGAAGTCCGTTGCCAGGCCGCAGAGGAAGAGGCGATGAAACCCGCGCTCGCGCAGGTATCCAGCGAGACCTGTAGGGGTCGTGTGATCGTTTTCCAGGAAAGCGGAGTAGGAGTCGATCTCCGGGCGTGCGCCTTTATTCAGGATGAGATCGAGATTGGCGAGGTGCAGATCTCGGTGCAATTCCGCACCTGGAGTCTGCTGGAGGCAGTGGTCTGGCCAGAGGGATTGGGTTCCGTAGGTGGCTTCCACTGTATCTGAAAACGGCTGTTTGCCGTGGGTGGAGGCGAAGGAGATGTGTCCGAGGGGATGCCAGTCTCTGGTTGCAATGACATGTTGGAAGCTCTGCGATAGGGCATTGATCGCGGGAATGATCTCGTCTCCGCCGGGCACGGCCAGCGCTCCGCCGGGGGTGAAGTCGGTCTGGAGATCGATGACGATAAGGACGTCTGTCGGCAGGATAACAAGCTCTTCCATGGGCGTTCAGGGTAGCACTTGGCGGAGAATGAATCCCAGCCTTTGCTGCATGCACCGATAGACTGAAAGGATGACAGAAGAAACCCGTTCCGCAGGCCCTGCTCAATCGATCGAAATCCAAGCTGAAGCGCGTGTGCGTGTGCGTTACGCGGAGACGGACCAGATGGGCGTGGTTTACCACGCAAATTACTTGGTCTGGTTTGAAGTCGGACGCGTGGAGATTCTCAGATCGCTCGGTCTGAGTTATAAGCAGTTCGAGGCAGAGGGGTTCATGATAGCTGTGGTGGAGGCGACGGCGCGGTACAGGTCGCCCGCGCGTTACGACGACGAGATTGCCGTGCAAACGCGGATCTCTGCCTTACGCGGATCGCTCATGAAGTTTGCCTACAGGGTAGTGCGCGTCGAAGACGAGACGCTGTTGTGCGAAGGCGAGACGACACACATTGTGGTGGACAAGGCAATGACGAAGGCCGCGCTGCCGGAGCGTTATAGGTTGGCGTTTCAGGCTCTCATGGAGGGTACTTCCGCCAGCTAATATTGGCGATTGTGACGATTTGCCGACTACATTGCGGGGGGATGATGCGGATCGATGGTGTCTGGCGCGCCCTTCGTCGTGTTCACAAGATCGCGTAATTCCTTCGAAGGTTTGAAAAAGGGAACGCGCTTTGCGGGGACATCGACCCGTTCACCGGTCTTGGGATTGCGTCCGATGCGTGAATTACGCTGACGGGTGCGGAAGCTGCCGAAGCCGCGAATCTCGACCTTGTCGTCGGCTTTCAGTGCGCTAACGACACCTTCGAAGAGGGTTTCCACGATGATCTCCCCGTCACGTCGCGTGAGATCTCCGAGGTCCGTCACTTTGTCTACCAGATCAGCCTTGGTCATGGAAGGTGTCCTTTCGCGCTGCGTCGTACAAACTTATTTTAGACGCGCCGTTGATGGAGTTCGATCTCTGTTTTCTAACAGCGCTCGAAGGGCGTTCCAATCTGGTGCTGGTTGCGCGATAAATTCGGCTATTTCCACATGTAATAGAAGCCCGGTGCCTGATCGAGAAGCTTTGAGGGATTCGGAAAAAGATTGTCGGCGTCGCCACCCATCAGGGCCGAAAGGACGCTGCGTTTGGCTTTGGCTGGGCGCTGGATGCCCGGTTCGCCAGAGATGCCGGCATCGCGTGCGGTGTCCATTAGGGCAACGCGGAAGCCGCCCTGCTTGTCGATCAGGTGGAGGCCGATGGCCTGCTGTCCGGTCCAGACCTGGCCGGTCGCCAGCGGGAGGATCCTGTCGTCCGACGTGCCACGGCCCGTGGCGACGTCGTGGATGAACTGTCCATGCATATTGTCGACGAGCGTCTGAAAGTAGGCCTGTTCCTTCGGGGTAAGGTCGCGTGTGGGATCGCCCGCGTCCTTGAGTTCACCGGCTTTAAGCGTCACGTTTTTCAGTTTGGCCCAGCGGAGAAGCTCGCCGTAGTTCGTCCACTCCATGATGACGCCGATGGAACCAACCACGGAGGCATCGTTAGCGTAGATCTTGTCGCATCCCGAAGCGATGTAATAAGCCCCCGACGCGCCCACGCTTTCGATGGAAGCAACGATCTTTTTGTGGCTTTCCTTGCGAATGCGCACGACTTCGTTGAAGAGTTCCTGCGATGCCGCTGCACCGCCGCCGGGCGAGTTGATATGGAGGATGATCGCCTTCACATCGCTATCCGCCGCCATCTTGCGCATTTGTTGCGAGAGGGTGTCCGCAGTCAGAATGACGCCTGTGACCTCGATGACGCCAATTTTCTTCGAGGAGGTCGCAATCCCGTTCTCGTCAGAGTCGTTCACCTTTAGCGACTGCATTGCGCTCCACACCGTGCCCCCGATCAGCAGAGCGAGCATCGCCAGGGATCCGCCAATGATGAGAAGCCAGAAACCAGCGGAACGCCTCCGTGGCGGTGGTGTGGGGGCGTAAGCGAAGGCGTTGGAGGGAATGGGAGGCGGTGTAGGTATGGTTTCTTCCGGCATCGTAGGTGGAGTTTACACCCGATTTTAGCGGAATAATTCGATGCGTCTAATTCCTTTTGTCTGTCGTCCAATGGATGACGTATCATTATGGTCTTTGACTGAACTTATCCCCTCCAGAGGTCTCTTGGCGCGGTGGTGCTTCAGGAAAAGGGGACGTTCAGGTCGATCTCATGTCGCATCCGCGTATCAGCATTATCATTCCGGCCTTCAACGAAAGCGCCCGCATTGAGCGGACGCTTGAACGCGTTCTTGAGTGCGTCGAATCGAGTGGCTGGGACGCCGAAGTGACCGTGGTGGATGATGGTTCGACCGACGATACTGTGGCGATTGTGCAGTGTTGGATGGAGCGTTTCAGCTATTTGAGTCTTCTGCGCAACCCCGGAAACAAGGGCAAGGGTTACTCCGTACGCAATGGCCTTCTGCAGGCTACGGGGGACATCGTGATGTTTACCGACGCTGACCTATCGGCTCCGATCGAAGAGGCCTCGCGGCTCTTTGCGGCGATCGATCAGGGCGCGGATGTCGCCATTGGATCGCGCTGGCTTGATCGAGACCGCCAGACGCGTCACCAGCCTCTCTACCGTCGTTTTTTTGGCCGTTGCTTCAACGCGCTAACCCGCATGGTGATGGGCCTTCCCTTTGCCGACACACAGTGTGGCTTCAAGGCATTCCGCCGGTCTGCAGCGCAGGTAATTTTCAGGCTGCAGAGGATTGAGCGCTGGGGCTTTGACCCGGAGATCCTGTTCATTGCCCGCAAATTGGGCTACGGAGTGAAGGAAGTTGCGGTCACCTGGGGACATGATGAGCGCAGCAAGATGAGCTATCTCAAGGACGGCGCAAAGATGCTGGAGGAGATGGCGATTATCCGGTCGAACTCCGTTGCCGGCCGCTATGATCGCGATATCGCAGCGATCAAGGACACATCGAAGATGGTGACTCCGCCGGTCCATATGCAAAGCTCAGTACGCGATTAGGATTTGCTGAGGGTTATCGCTGCACAGGGATATATGGTTCAGCCTGCATCAGGTTAGAGAGCGTGTCGCGCTCCTCGTCGTTGAACTGCGAGCGATAGCCCGGCGAATTCAGGACGGCACCCCGCTGATCGGGGGGTAAGTTCCTCAATTCGCGGAAAGATCTCGCCACGGCGCGACGCCGGTCCATTGGAAGTCCACCCAACTGCTGCAAAGCACCCCGCACCTGCTGACGCTGTTGCGGCGAAAGACGTTCCATCTGCTCGTTGCGGTCGAGGAGACGTTGGCGCTGCTCAGGCGGCATCTGGTTCAGATATTGCAGGCGGTTCATCAGCCGTTGCTGCGTCTCAGGAGGCAGCTGGCGGAAGCCGGGTTCCTGCCGGAGAGCCTGCTGCTGTTGCTGAGGGTTGAGATGGCTGCGCTGCTGCATCCACTGGGTGAAATGCTGTTGCTGTCCCGGTCCAATGTTGGATCGAGGCATCTGCCGCATAGGCGGCGGTCCCTGCATATGCGGTTGCGGTCGCCTATTCTGCGCGAACGAGAGGGAAGAAAAGAGCCCAAGTGTCAGGAAGAAGACAAGTACGCCCCACTTACCGGAAGCCGTCCGGTAGGGGGGAGGCGTACGCATTGTCTGCAGCCTGATCATGATTTCTTTCCGAGAATAAGCAAGAGTCTGCTCATCCGTTAGATTTTCCCTTTTAGAAGCAATTGCTCGTTAGCTGGTGGAGTCGTTGCCGTCATCCGCAGAATTGTCGTCGACGAGCTGGTCAATCTGCTGCAGAGCCGTTGCATCGTTGTCGAGAAGCTGAAGGTCCTGAACAGTGGCCGAAACCTGTACGGCCGGACGCAAATGGGCAAAGGTGGCATAACTGCCACCGCCGACGGCGAGCATAACCGCCATGGCCCCTGTCAGAACCGGGCGAAGCTGCAGGTTGGAGGTAAAGAGGAACCGAGAGCGCAGACGAGCAAAGAATCCTTCCGGCTGGGCCTCCTGAGCCTCGCGCAGACGCGCGGCGAGCTTTCCATCGAACCACGGCGAAATCTCGGGGGCCGTCCAGTCGCTCATGGCGGCGAAGGTAGCACGCATTTCGTTCAACTCGGTCAGACACTCCGGGCAGGCGGCGATATGACGCGCCGCAGCGTGATCCGCCAAGGGAACTCCGTTCGGGCCCGAGGGGGCATCGATCAGATTCAGGATCTCGGTTTCGTACCTCTTGCAGTCCATACTCAGCTCCTGCACTTGTTTCCCCGTAGTGCGACGGCAGCAATGATTCAAAGTTTCAAAACAACATGCTACTAAGTACTTAAACCCAAAGTTCTAGACAAAGTCTTTCAAAGTCTCCCGCAAGGTCTGGTAAGCGCGGAAGAGAAGAGATTTGGTAGCAGATTCGCTCAGTTTCAGCACCTCGCCAATCTGTTTGTAATCCATCTCTTCATATTTGTGCATCAGAACCGCCATACGCTGGCGTTCCGGAAGAGCAGTGACGTGCTGGCGGATCGCATCCATGCGCTCCTGCCGGAGCATATTGGCCTCGGCGGAAACGTGCTGGTCCGCGACATCCGGTGTGGTGCCGGTTTCGGAGTCCGGCTCATCCAGGTGAATCGTCTGCGCCGTGCGCTCGTTCTTCGTGTCCCGCGCATGGTTGACGGCGAGATTGGTGGCGATGCGGTAGAGCCAGGTGCTGAAACGGGCCTCGGCGCGATAAGTTTCGCGCGACCTGTAGACCCGAAGGAAGACCTCCTGCGCCATCTCCTCCGCAACCGCCTGATTGTGGACCATGCGGTACATGAAATGGACGATCTGCCGGCGATATTTGTTGATCAGGAAGTCGAAGCATTCCATTTCGCCAGCGGCAAGACGGAGCATCATGGCCGCATCGTCGGTCTCCGCAATGGGGTTATGTGCAGGGACTGCCTTGGCTTCTAACTCCTCGTTTCCCAGAATGCCCGGATTGAGTGCCAACGATGCCATATCCTCTGGAACACCGTCTTCCCCATTTTGTTGCGAAATTTCGCCATCTTCGGACAATTCCGCATCTGGAGCGGACTCTTCCTCATCGTCGCCAGCGGGCGGGGCGGGCTTTTGGCCGGGATGGAGGGTTTTTTTGGGCACTGGCGTTAGATTGTACTTCGGTAAGACGCGGTTTATAGCCTACAGGCTTCCTGTGCCGCCGGATTCAAAGACATGGCTATTGTGTGTGGTCGAATAGGTCATCGCTTCGATGGGAGGAGCAGGAGGAAGAAGCCCGAAAAACGAAGATTGACAACCATGCGATGCGAATGTTGTACTTTGGACCATCGAAAAGTTATCGATAACTGTAACCATTGCCCAATCTTTCATCAGATGCCCTTGTAGAAATGCTTCCCGGTCACGGTCCACTTATGCGATATCAAGGCCCCGGACCTGGAAATGCAACCCTACATGGCCTGGCTTTAAGATCGCCAGGTCTTCGCCCGAACAGCGCGGCTAACGAGCTTACTTCACTCCAGAGTTTCATAAAGGAAGCCTTACTTCATGCGTAAACCGTGCTCATGGCAGATCTCTACGGTAGTACTTTGTTTGTCCTCACTGTTCTTTGCAATCCCCATCGAAGCTCAATCGCTGTCTGCACCAGCGCGGCAGTTACATCTTGATGCGGCAGATACAAGAGGACCGGTCGATCGTTTCTTCGATCTTTCGGTGGGCTCTGATTACCCAGGCACTCTGATTCGGGACGATAGTCAGGCCCAGCTTAAGGTCGTCACGGAAGAGCTTGGGTTTCGCTACCTCCGGTTTCATGCGATCTTCCACGATGTCCTTGGCACGGTAAAGATCGAGAACGAAAAAGTCGTCTATGACTGGTCGGGAATCGACCGGCTTTATGACCATCTGCTGGCCCTGCATATCAGACCGTTCGTCGAACTCGGCTTCACGCCAAATGCTCTTGCTACCTCGAAGAGCAGTATCTTTTACTGGCACGGCAATACGTCGCATCCCAAGCCTGACGGTTGGCGCGATCTTGTAGACGCGTTCACCCGGCATATCGAGGCACGCTACGGCAGGGATGAGGTGCGTACATGGTTCTTTGAAGTTTGGAACGAACCGAACCTTTCAGGTTTTTTTGAGGGTGGCGACCAGCAGGCTTACTTTGCCCTCTACGATCTGACTGCCAAGACGATCAAGTCTGTCGACCCGGCGTTGCGCGTAGGCGGACCATCTACCGCAGGTGCGGCCTGGGTGCCTGAGTTTCTGGCCCATGTGAAGCAGAGCGGCGCAGGCGTCGATTTCGTAACGACGCATACCTATGGGGTCCAGGGTGGCTTTCTGGATGAGAATGGAAAGTCCGATACCAAACTCGACCCATCTCCGGACGCGATCATTGGCGATGTGCGCCGTGTTCGTTCGGAGATTGCCAAGTCACCGTTTCCAAACCTGCCGCTCTATTTCTCCGAATGGAGCACCAGCTATACCCCGCGGGACGCCGTTCACGATTCGTACATAAGTGCCGCATATATTCTGAGCAAGTTGAAGACGAGTCAAGGTCTGGCGCAGGGGATGAGCTACTGGACTTATACGGATCTGTTCGAAGAACCCGGCCCTCCTACCGCTCCTTTTCAGGGAGGGTTCGGGCTCATGAATCCCCAGGGCATTCGCAAGCCAGCGTACTTCGCTTATAAGTATCTGCACGCTCTTCAAGGAGAGAGTCTTCCGAGCAACGACGAAGAGTCCCTGTTCTCGAAGAGCGGCGGTGACATCGCGGGAGTGATCTGGAACTTTGAGCAGCCGGAACAGAAGCTCAGCAATCGCTCTTTTTATACGAGGCTTGTTCCTTCCCGTAAAGCTGAGCCCGTGATGGTGCAGGCTGAGCACCTTGAGCCCAGGTCGACCTACCATCTCAAGGTTTATCGGACTGGCTATCGCGCCAACGATGCCTACAGCGCCTATCTCGAGATGGGTTCTCCGAAGACGCTGGCAGAACAACAGGTGTCTCAGCTCAATCTGCTCACACGGGATCTCCCAGAGACGGAGAGGAATCTTCGGAGCGGAGCGACGGGCACTCTCAAATTCACCTTGCCCATGAACAGCAACGATATTGTCCTGATTAAACTGACGCGCAATCGATAACGGCGCAAGAGGCCTGTAGTTGGTCTTGCGCAAGAGGAGCTATGAAGAATCAAGCGAGCCAGCAAACTTTTTTCCCCTGGGCCATCCAGCGGGTTGCACCTCTTCTTCTCACCTTGGCCAGCGCGAGCTTTGCAGCTACTGCACAGGAAGCCATCACGCCTCCAGGCTGGCCGGGGCCGGGCCAGATCTTCGTCGGTGCCTGCTATCAACCTATCGATCGATCTCTTGAAGAGATAGACCGCGATATCGCGATCATGAAGCATGCGGGCTTCAATGTGGTGCGCATGGGTGATCTCTCGTGGGATTCCTTTGAACCTTCGCAGGGAGAGTTTAAGTTCGAATGGTTCGACAAGGTCATGGACAAGATGCAGGCCAACGGCATCAAGGTGATTCTGGATATTCCAGGTGCGCCGGCGCCGATCTGGCTCCATCGCAAGTATCCCGGCGTCGATATCGTCAACCAGAATGGGGAACGTCGCCCGCCTGCCGAGCGTTACATGGATAACATCAGCGACCCTGACTATGCCCGCGAGATCGCAATTCTCGCGGAGACGATGACGAAAAGGTACAGGCACCACCCAGCAGTGATCGCGGTCGGCTATGACAACGAGATCGGCAACGGTTTCATGTCGTACTCGGAGGCTGATCGGCAGCGGTTCATTTCCTGGCTTCGGAAGAAGTACGGAACGATCGAAGGACTCAACAAAGCGTGGGCCACACAACGCTGGTCGCGTCGATTAAATAGCTTCGATGATGTCGATCTCCCGCTTGCCGATGGGCCCGGACCGTCTGAACGCTTTCTGGATCTGCATCGCTATTGGTCCGATGTTACGGTTACGCGGCTCCAGGAACTCGATGCGATCCGCCGCCGCAATATGCCTAATCTCCCAGCGATTTCAAACCTCTGGGACAATGCGCAGCGGCGCGGCTTCGACTATCTGAGTACCTATAAATCGTATGTATCTTATGGCGCGGAAGGCTTCTATCCAGGGGATCCTGTCAGCGGCGCATTTGGGGCCTTGATGACCAAAGGAGATTTACCAACGCCGATATGGTTCAACGAGTTCACGGCAGGGGGCGGAGGCTACTATGGAACTCCTGGCAGAAGCCGTATGTATGCCTATCTAGGATTGATGATGGGGGCGCAGGGATTTCTGGCGTGGACGTTCAACAGCCATCTTGGTGGAGAGGAGCAGGCGCTCTTTGGTCTACTCGATCACGACGGCAGGCCATCCTGGAAGGTCGATGAGTTTGCACATATCGCCTCCGAGTTTCGCGAGCTGGAGAAGAACGGCTTTCCGCGCTACACGCATCCGGAGGTAGCCATCGCATACTCCTTCGATTCGTTTGTTGTTTCGCATCCGAATGGCCCCTCCAATACGACGCTTCAATACTTTGCGCCTTCGTATACGGACCAGGTGCAGAGTGCCTTCGAGCCGTTCTTTCATGCCAATATCGATACGGCGATTATCAACATAGGTCATGACAGCCTATCTCCATACAAGCTGGTCGTCATACCGGCCGACTACGTGATGGACGAAGCCAGCGCCAAGGCCATTCGCGCCTATGTAAGCGGAGGTGGAGCCGTCCTGATGACCGCGTTCTCCGCCAAAGTCGACGAGCATGGACAGTGGTTCGATACTGCCTTACCAGGAAGACTAAGCGACGTCTTCGGGCTGCGCACCGCTGAGTTTTATAAACCGGAGGAAGCGCCGGAGTTCACGCTGGACGGAAAGACCGTGAAGGGGAGCATACGCTTCTACGAAGTTCTGGAACCAGGGACTGCGGAACCGCTGGCGAAGTTCTCCAACCTTCCAGGAACACCGCCTGCCCTCACCGTGAACAAGTACGGCAAGGGGCGGGCATACTATCTCGCGGCTCCCGCGCAGCGTTCTTTTGTTGAAGCGATTCTTGGCACGCTCTATGGGCCACTAGGTATACACGCCGGTCCTAAAACACCCGAAGGGGTCTATGCACGCGTCGTGGATGGCCGGACTCTTTACGTCAACACGACGAACGAGACGAAGAAGGTCATCCTCGGTAAGGACGTACAGGGAGTTTTCTCCGGCCAGAGATACAAGGGCGAGATCGAGCTGCCTCCTTACGGTGAGGAGTTCGTGAAGTAGAGTTCCGTGAGGTCAAGAGTGCACTTCACGGTCAGACCAGGATGCGGAAGGAGTAAGCGTCGAGGATCTCGGGGCTTCGGGGTGGAAGCTTGATCTCCAGACCTTGTGCGGTCTGCTGAAAGTTCAGGCGTCCGGCGTTGCCAAGCATCTCTACGCCGCGAATGAGCTGCGGATAGACGGAGTTTCCTTTCGCGAGTGTCTTCACACGGAGCACGCCGTCTTGTGGCCAGCCCAGAGCGAAGACGTAGAGTTGGTTGCCTTTGCGCGTGAAGCGGATATCTTCTGCGGTGTAGGGGCGTGTGTGCTGCTCGTTGAAGTTGTGCGCGCCGGTTACGTCCGGTGCGCCCTCGCCGTAGACGGCGAACGGTCGCGTGCCGTAGATGGCCTCTCCATTCACCGCCATCCAACGGCCGAAGTCGCGCAGGAACGCATGTTCGTCTTCATCGATGCTGCCATCGCCACGAACAGGGATGCTGAGCATCAGGTTGCCGTTCTTGCTTACGATGTCGATGAGCATCTGCGCGACCGTGCTGGGCTGCTTGTATGCGTGCTCCTCGTAGAGCGAACGCCGGTAGTGCCAGTCTCCAATGCAGGTGTCTGTCTGCCAGGGAGCTTCGAGGATGCCTTGTGCGCGGCCACGTTCGATGTCCAGCATGGTTGCACCCATGTGCTCGGGGGTGTACTCCTTGGCCGCGACCACGGCCTCCTCGCGGCCATTGTGCCAACGCATGTTTGCGTTGTAGTAGTGGGCGACAGCGTGCAGCCCGGCCTGTCCAAGTGGAAGCTCCGTATCGTCGAAGTAGAGCATGTCCGGCTTGTACTTATCGACCATCTCCTTGCAGCGCAAGAACCACCTGCGGGTGAACTCCGGATTCATCGACGGCGGCTCTTCATGCCACTTGCGATCGTTACTCTCATGCCAGGCATTGGCGTTGGCGATGGTCTTTATGCCGTCCGGCATCACAAGGTTGCGGCCCGTGTAAAGCTCCTGCGGATCGAGCCCGTCCCACCACTGACCTTTTCCGTCTGCCTTGGTCAAGGTGTATGCGTCATAGCGCAGCCCCGCCATTGGACCCTCTGGATCGTAGCCATAAGCCGACTGTAGCCAGTGCCATGCGTGCGAGGAGTGATTGGAGATACCGAAGCGAAGTCCATGCCGGCGCACGATCTTTTCCCATGTGCCGACGATGTCCTTCATGGGACCAACCCTGGTCGTGTTCCATTGGTTGTAGGTGGAATCGAAGCAGTCCAGGTTGTCATGATGACAACCCAGAGCGTAGAAGTACTTCGCTCCAGCCTTGACGTACAAGTCCATTAGCTGGTCGGGTTGCCAGCGATCCGCCTTCCACATGTGGTTGATGTCTTTGAAGCCCACCTTGGAGGGATGCCCATAGGTCTTGCAATGGAACGCATACTGCCGATTGCCCTGAAGGTACATGTTGCGTCCGTACCAATCGCCCTGCTCCGGGACACACTGTGCCGACCAATGCGCCCAGATACCGAACTTCGCGTCACGAAACCACTCCGGCATGCGCCACTGCTTCAGAGAATCCCAGGTCGGCAGATACTTCCCTTTCGTGATCTCGTTCGTAGACGAGACGCTTGCCTGCGCTCGAAGGTAGCGGCCGAAAGGAACAGCGGCAGCAGACAACGCGGCCTGTTTCAAGAGCGAACGCCGGGACAAATCGCTTGAAGTCATTCGAATCCTTTCCTTTGGAGTGTTGAGCTCCGCTTTCATCACGTTTCGTACGAAGAGGTCCAAACACCCTATTTTCGGATGTCATTTTTTGTGAGGCGTTATCTCTGAGGACGAAATGACGGAGATCTCGGCTGCGCTTGCTACGCCAGCGCTCTGTGTGTTTTGCAAAGCAGTAAACCGGAAAAAGCGCGCATCCGCCGCAGGGAAGAGAACATTCTGCAGTTCGGGATTATTGGAGATGTTTTCGAAGCGGCCCGACGCAATTGCTGTGCTCCAGGTCTTTCCGTCGACGCTGATCTCGAAACGGTACTTCTCTACGATGCCAGAGCGATTGCGGTCCTGACGCGGCAGATAGGTGAAGCCGTTGATCCGATGAGTCGCGCCCATATCGACGGCGATCTGCTGAGCTGCCAGTGTATTCGATCCGGTCTCCCAGACCGTCTTCGGATTTCCATCGATCGCATGAACGGCAGCGTGCTCCGGTGACTCGCTCGAAGCGCTGACGATCTTCCATCCGATCGGCGCGAGCCCGGGCATATCTTTGAGAGCCAGCATGCCGAGCCGTCCATCTGGCGCGACACATGCCGCCAGCACTTCACCTCCGTTTACCAGATGGATGGGCGTGCGATAGACAGCCGATTGAGCTGTGGGCACGGTGCCGTCCAGAGTGTAAACAACAGGTAAGCCCTTCGTGCTGCTGATACTGACGTCGCCACGGCTATCTCTATCCGCGATCACGGGGGCCTGGACTAGCTGAGCCTGCTTGAAGAGACCTATCTCGGCAAGGGTAGGTTCCGTTCGGGAGCTGTTGATACGAATACGCACTTCATCAGTGGTAACCGGCGAGTTCAGTCTCAAGAGCCTCTTGTGTCCGATCGTCGTTTGCTCGTCCACCTGCTTCCACTGCGATCCTTCCTTCACGTCCACGGCGAAAGATTCTATCCTCTGGCTGCGGTGGTCGACGGCCTCCTGCAGGGAGATGACGTCGAATGTGACCGGACGTGGAAGCTTCAGTGTCACGATGGCTGTGCTGTGACCGGGCGCTGCCTCCCACCACGTGTCCAGATTGCCATCGAGAACAGCGGAGGGACTGTGCATTCTTTGGCTTGAGTCCGCCGTCAGGCTGCCGCCCTTCGCGAGGTTCTTCGCAAAGGTCTCGCTAACGACCTGATTCATCAGCCTGACGTTGGCAACTTGCAGATCAGGGATCAAACCGCGATTATCCGGAGACAGGTTCAGCAGCCAGTTGCTGTTGCGGCCGGTTGATTCATAGTAGATATCGACGAGCTCAGCGGCAGTGCGTGAGCTCTTACCTGCGGCCCAGAACCAGCCGTGGAGAATTGGCACGTTGGTTTCTGCCGGATACCACCAGAGATACGATTCGGGGACAAGTTTGGAACGGCTGCCTAAATCCTGGTCCGTCATGTCTGGCCATCGGAACTTATCCGGCGGTGTGGGAAGAGGAATCACGCTCCACTCTGTCGTTCGTCCGACGCCACTCTCATTGCCCACCCATCGACCGTCGGGCCCCTTGCCGAAGATGATGGCATGCGGCTGGAGGTGACGGATCATGTCGTACCAGGCGTTGTAGTCGTAGTTCTCGTGCACGCTTGGATCAGGGTTTGCGCCATCGAACCAGACCTCATCGATCCGACCGTACTCCGTCAAAAGCTCGTAGAGCTCGTTCAGGAAGTAACGGTTGTAATCGTCCACCTGATACGTAAAACTGCCAAAGCCCGCAGGCAGTTTCCTACCCCTGGATGGATCGGTTTTGAATGCGGTGGGATCTGTCGGGATGACGGAGCGCAGCTTCTCACTTTCGTTGCCGTAGTAGCCGTTTGGATTCGCGGGGTTGGTCTTCAATTGGTACAGGTCGGCGGGCGAAAGATATACGCCCAGTCTTATATTGTATTTTCGCGCAGCCGCCGCTACCTCGCGAACAAGATTTCCCTTTCCGCCTTCCCATGGACTGAACGCGATCGAGTGATTGGAATATCGGGTCGGCCACAGGTTCAAGCCATCGTGGTGCTTGCATACGAGGATCACCATCTTGCCGCCGCCGTCTCGTACAGTTCGTACCCATTGGTCCGTGTCGAGTTGTGTCGGGTTGAATACGGAAGGGTCTTCGTGGCCGTTGCCCCACTCCACGCCTCGAAAGGTGTTTGGGCCAAAGTGGATAAAGAAAGTGCGCTCCAGGCGCATCCAGTCTGTTTGGTTCTGGCGGGGTAGAAGCCTTGATGCCTTCCGGACGATCAACTCATTCGAATCGTTTTCGGAAATGTGCTGCAGTGTCGAATATTCGACCGACGAAGATGCGTCTTTGCTCGCCGGTGCCGATTGCGCGCTCGCCGAAGACAAGCCGAAGGTGAGTGCGGACAAGAGAGTGATTCTCGAGAC
>Ga0247762_1000029_pt1 | contig 92213 bp, 103 predicted proteins | sample UWRJL081202R4_FD_181016 | JGI IMG/M metagenome (GOLD analysis project Ga0247762, IMG submission 181016) | Plant litter microbial communities from Arlington Agricultural Research Station in Wisconsin, United States - UWRJ-L081-202R-4 | ecosystem: Environmental > Terrestrial > Plant litter >...
CACCATCATTGCGTAGGTGAACGGAATCTTCTTCCAGAGCCCGCCCATGTTCCGCATATCCTGCTCGTGATGCATCGCATGGATCACGGAGCCCGCACCGAGGAACAAGAGCGCCTTGAAGGCGGCGTGCGTGAAGAGATGGAACATGCCGACCGAATAAGCGCCGCAGCCCATCGCCACGAACATATAGCCGAGCTGTGAACAGGTCGAATACGCAACAACACGCTTGATATCGTTCTGCACGAGTCCGACGGTCGCTGCGAAGAACGCCGTCGTCGCGCCAAACAACGTCACAATGGCGAGTGCCGTCGGCGCAAGTTCGAATAGCGGAGAAAGGCGCGCGACCATGAACACGCCCGCGGTCACCATCGTCGCCGCGTGAATGAGCGCAGAAACCGGCGTTGGGCCTTCCATCGCGTCCGGCAACCAGGTGTGCAGCAGGAACTGCGCGGACTTGCCCATCGCTCCGACGAACAACAGCAGACAGATCACCGTCAGTGCGTCGAAATTGCCGCCGAAGATGTGAATCGTCTTGCCGGTAAGCGATTTGGCTTCCGCGAAGATCGTCTCGAAGCCGACTGCGCCGATCATCGCGAAGACCGCGAAGATGCCGAGCGCGAAACCGAAGTCGCCGACGCGGTTCACGACGAAGGCCTTGATCGCAGCGGCATTCGCTTCCGGCTTTTGATACCAGAAGCCGATCAAGAGGTAGCTCGCGAGACCCACGCCTTCCCAGCCGAAGAAAAGCTGAACAAGGTTGTCGGCGGTGACGAGCGCGAGCATCGCAAACGTGAAGAGCGACAGATACGCGAAGAAGCGCGGCCGGTGCGGGTCCTCGTGCATGTAGCCGATCGAATAGAGATGCACGAGCGCGGACACGCTGTTCACGACAATCAGCATCACCGCCGTCAGCGTATCGATGCGCAGCGCCCATTCGACTTTCAGATCGCCCGCTGAAATCCACGTGAACAGCGGGACGCGCATGTCCTTGCCGAAATAGCCGACGTCGAAGAACGCGATCCAGGAAAGACCGGCCGCGACCATCAGGAAGATCGTGGTCACGAGTTCCGACGGACGCGCGCCGATGACGCGGCCGAACAGTCCCGCGATCAGGGCGCCTGCGAGCGGCAGGAATACGATGAAATGGTACATCGTCATTGCGCGCTCAGCCCTTCATCGTGTTGATGTCTTCGACCGCGATCGAACCGCTGTTGCGGAAGAACACGACGAGAATGGCAAGACCGATGGCGGCTTCGGCCGCCGCGACCGTCAGTACGAGCAGCGCGAAAATCTGCCCGACGATGTCCCCGAGAAATGCCGAGAACGCGACGAGATTGATGTTCACAGCGAGCAGAATCAGTTCGATCGACATCAGAATGACGATCACGTTCTTCCGGTTCAGGAAGATACCGAGCGTGCCGAGCGTGAACAGGATCGCCGCGACGGTCAGGTAATGCGAGAGCCCCACGATCATGGTCAGATCCCCTCGCCCGTCTTGACCTTGACGACGTCGATCGCCGTGTCGCGCGTTCGTGCATTCTGCGACGAGACGTTCTGACGCTTTACGTTCGGCCGGTGATGCAGCGTCAGCACAATCGCGCCGATCATCGCGACCAGCAGCACAAGACCCGCAAGCTGGAAGTAGTGCACGTAGGTCGTGTAAAGCACACGGCCGATGGCTTCGGTGTTCGTTACTTGCGCCGCGTTCGGGATCGGCGCCTTGATCGCGCCTGCGACCCCTGGCCCGGTTACCCACGTACCGACGACAAGCACGAGTTCAACAAGGAAAACGAGTCCGACAAGCGCGCCGACCGGCAGATATTGCAGGAAGCCTTCGCGGAGTTCGGCGAAGTCGACGTCGAGCATCATGACTACGAACAGGAACAGCACTGCGACCGCGCCGACATAGACAACAACCAAAATCATCGCGAGGAATTCGGCGCCGACCAGCAAGAACAATCCGGCGGCGTTCACGAAAGTAAGGATCAGCCACAGCACGGAATGCACGGGGTTGCGGCCCGCGATCACCATGAAGGCGCTCGCAACTGCAATCGCCGAAAAGAGATAAAAGAAGAATGCCGGAACGGTCATGTGATCACCGGTACGGCGCGTCGAGCGAAATATTCTTCGCTATTTCGCGTTCCCAGCGGTCGCCGTTCGCGAGCAGCCGCTCCTTGTCATAATAGAGTTCTTCGCGCGTTTCGGTCGCGAATTCGAAGTTCGGCCCTTCGACGATGGCATCGACCGGGCACGCTTCCTGGCACAATCCGCAATAGATGCACTTCACCATATCAATGTCGTAGCGCGTCGTGCGGCGTGTGCCGTCGTTGCGGCGCGGACCGGCTTCGATGGTGATGGCCTGCGCCGGACAGATCGCCTCGCAAAGCTTGCAGGCGATGCAGCGCTCCTCGCCGTTCGGATAACGGCGCAATGCGTGTTCGCCGCGGAAGCGCGGCGAGAGATAACCCTTCTCGAAGGGATAATTCAGCGTCGATTTCTTCGCGAAGAAATAGCGCATCGCGAGGAAGAACGCCGAGACGAACTCCCAGAGGAAAATCGAGCGGGCGGCGCGATCAAGTTTCATTTCGGAGCCCACCCTGTGAAGTGAAGAACAGCAGCGACGACGACGACCATGCCGAGCGAAAGCGGCAGGAACACTTTCCAGCCGAGCCGCATCAACTGGTCGTAGCGGTAGCGCGGCACGATTGCCTTCGCCATCGCGAACAGGAAGAACATGAAGCAGACTTTGAGCACGAACCAGATGATGCCCGGCACCCAGATGAACGGTGCGACCGGGAACGGCGGCAACCAGCCGCCGAGGAACAGGATCGTGCCCATCGCGCACATCGTGACGATGGCGACATACTCGCCGAGCATAAATAAGAGATACGGCGTCGAGGAATACTCGACCATGAAGCCCGCGACGAGTTCGGATTCCGCTTCGACCAGATCGAACGGCGGACGGTTCGTTTCCGCGAGTGCCGAGACAAAGAACACGACGAACATCGGAAGCAATGGCAGCCAGTACCACTGCAACATGCCCCACGGGCCGTTCTGCGCTTCGACGATTTTCGTCAGATTCAGCGAACCCACGCACATCAAAACGGTGATGATCACGAAGCCGATCGAAACTTCGTAGGACACCATCTGCGCGGCGGAACGAAGTGCTGCGAGGAACGGATATTTCGAATTCGACGCCCAGCCTGCCATAATCACGCCGTAGACCATGAGCGACGAGATCGCGAAGATATAAAGAATGCCGACATTAATTTCGGCAATCGACCAGCCGGGATGAACCGGAATCACGGCCCAAGCCGCAAGCGCAAGCACGCAGGTGACCAAGGGTGCCAGCAGGAATACGCCCTTGTTCGCGCCCGCCGGAATGATCGGCTCCTTCAGCACGAACTTCAGAAGATCGGCGAAGGATTGCAGCAACCCGAAAGGTCCGACAACGTTCGGACCCCGGCGCATCTGTACCGCTGCCCAGATCTTGCGGTCGGCAAGCAGGATGTAGGCGATGAAGATCAGAAGCGCGACGAGCAGCAGCACGCTCTGCGCGAGAATGATCACGATCGGCCACAACGTCTGCCACCAGAAATCGATCCAGTTCATCGCGCTTACTCCGCCGCTTCCGGCACTTTGCCGGCCGCCAGACGCGAGCATTCCGCCATGATGGCCGAGGCGCGCGCGATGGGATTGGTGAGATAGAAGTCGGTCACCGGCGACTTGAAGCCGGTCTTCTTCGCTTCGCCGCAGAGTTTGGATAGCGCCGCAAGTTCGGAAGCATCCGCCGGAACGATCTGGTCGAGCTTCGCGAGATGTGGATGTGCGGCGAACATCTGCTGGCGCAATGCGCCGAGCGAATCCCACGGCAGCTTGTGACCGATAACATCGGACAACGCGCGCAAGATTGCCCAGTCGTCGCGCGCATCGCCCGGCGCGAACGCCGCGCGCTTGGCCATCTGCGGACGCCCTTCGGTGTTGACGAAGATGCCCGACTTCTCGGTGTAAGCGGCGGCAGGAAGAATGACGTCGGCGCGGTGTGCGCCGCGGTCGCCATGCGTGCCGATGTAAACCACGAAAGCGTCGTTCTCGATTTCGATTTCATCCGCGCCGAGCAGGAAGAGCACTTCCATCTGCTTCGACTTCGCCATCTGCTGAGCGCTCAAACCGCCCTCGCCCGGCACCGCGCCGACATCTAACGCGCCGACACGCGAGGCCGCCGTATGCAATACTGAGAAGCCGTTCCAGCCATCGGCAACACCGCCGACCGAATGCACGGACTTTGCGAACATCGACAGGATCGCTTCGCCGTCCGGACGCACAAGCGCGCCCTGACCGATAAGCCAGATTTGTTTCTTGAGCTGCGCCTTCTTGTGCTTGACGAAATCGGCGAGCGTGTCCGGACCCGCACCGAGATAGGCGTAGTCGTAGGTGAGATCCGCCTGCTCGCCGATCAATCCAATCTTGAAGTCGCCCGTGCGCCAGCGCTTGCGAATGCGTGCGTTGATGACCGGCGCTTCCTTGCGCGGGTTCGCACCGATGATCATCATGCCGTCGGCTTGCTCGATCCCGGCAATCGTCGCGTTGAAGAGATAGCTTGCGCGGCCGTATTTCGGATGCAGTACCGAGCCGTCCTGACGGCAATCGATATTCGGCGAGCCGACCGCGTCCATCAGCTTCTTGATCGCGAAGGATTCTTCCGTCGTCGCAAGGTCGCCGATGATGGCGCCAACTTTCTGCGCATTCGTCGCGCGCATCTTTTCTGCGATTGCAGCAAACGCATCCGACCAGCTCGCGCGGACGAGCTTGCCCTTCACGCGCACATACGGCTTGTCGAGACGCTGCGTGCGCAAGCCATCCCAGATGAAGCGCGACTTGTCGGAAATCCATTCCTCGTTCACGTCTTCATGCAGCCGCGGCATCACGCGCTGCACTTCGCGCCCGCGCACGTCCACGCGGATATTGGAGCCCGCCGCATCCATCGCGTCGATGCTCTCGGTCTTGGTCAATTCCCAGGGCCGGGCCTGGAATGCGTACGGCTTCGAGGTCAGCGCGCCGACCGGGCAAAGATCGATGACGTTGCCCTGCAATTCGGAAGACATCGCTTTCTCGAGATAGGTCGTGATCTCCATATCCTCGCCGCGGCCGATCGCGCCGAGTTCGGAGACGCCTGCCACTTCCGTCGCGAAACGAATGCAGCGCGTGCAGTGAATGCAGCGCGTCATGATCGTCTTCACGAGCGGGCCGATATATTTGTCTTCGACCGCGCGCTTGTTTTCCGCGTAGCGCGACTTATCGACGCCGTAAGCCATCGCCTGATCCTGCAGATCGCACTCGCCGCCCTGATCGCAGATCGGACAATCGAGCGGATGGTTGATCAGCAGAAACTCCATCACGCCTTCGCGCGCCTTCTTCACCATCGGTGTCTTGGTGTTGACGACCGGCGGTTCGCCGTTCGGGCCGGGACGGCAATCCTTCACCGCCCACGCGCACGAGGCGACCGGCTTCGGCGAACCTTTGAGTTCGACGAGGCACATGCGGCAATTACCGGCGATCGAAAGACGCTCATGGAAACAGAAGCGCGGAATCTCCGCGCCCGCCTGCTCGCATGCCTGCAAGAGCGTGTACTCAGCCGGCACTTCGATTTCCTGTCCGTCAACGATCAGCTTCGGCATGACTTACTCCGCCGCCACGAGCACAGAGTCGCTATGCGGGTTCGCCGCATAGTCGTCGATGCGCTTTTCGATTTCGTGCCGGAAGTGGCGAATGAGGCCCTGCACCGGCCACGCAGCAGCATCGCCGAGCGCACAGATGGTGTGGCCTTCGACCTGGCCTGCAACGTCGAGCAGGAGATCGATCTCTTTCTTTTGCGCGCGGCCTTCTGCCATACGCGTCAGCACACGCCACATCCAGCCGGTACCTTCGCGGCACGGCGTACACTGGCCACAGCTCTCGTGCTTATAGAAATAGGAGATGCGCGCGATTGCGCGAACGACGTCGGTCGATTTGTCCATCACGATCACGGCGGCAGTGCCTAAGCCAGAGCGCAATTCCTTCAGCGCATCGAAATCCATCGGGCAGTCGATGATCTGTGCTGCCGGAACGATCGGCACCGACGAACCGCCTGGAATGCACGCCAAGAGATTGTCCCAGCCGCCGCGAATGCCGCCGCAGTGCTTGTCGATGAGTTCGCGGAACGGAATGCTCATCGCTTCTTCGACGTTGCACGGCTGATTGACGTGGCCGGAGATGCAGAAGAGTTTCGTGCCTGCGTTATTCGGGCGGCCGAAGCTTGCGAACCATCCTGCGCCACGGCGCAGAATATCCGGCGCAACCGCAATCGACTCCACGTTGTTCACCGTGGTCGGGCAGCCATAAAGACCCACGTTCGCGGGGAACGGCGGCTTCAGGCGCGGCATGCCTTTCTTGCCCTCTAAACTTTCGAGCAGCGCAGTTTCTTCGCCGCAGATGTAAGCGCCCGCGCCGTGATGCACGTAGAGATCGAAATCCCAGCCGCACTTGTTATTCTTGCCGAGCAGTTTCGCTTCGTAAGCCTGCTCGATCGCGGCCTCTAAGCGCTCGCGCTCATGAATGTATTCGCCGCGAACATAGATGTAGCCGGCATGCGCATTCATCGCGAAGCCCGCGATCAAACAACCTTCGATCAGCAAATGCGGATCGTGCCGCATGATCTCGCGGTCTTTGCAGGTGCCGGGTTCGGATTCGTCGGCGTTCACGACGAGATAGCTCGGACGCCCGTCGGTCGACTCCTTCGGCATAAAGGACCACTTCAGGCCGGTCGGGAATCCCGCGCCGCCACGGCCGCGCAGGCCGGACGCTTTCATCTCGTTGATGATCCAGTCGCGGCCCTTCGTGATCAGACCTTTGGTGCCGTCCCAGGCGCCGCGATCCATCGCGCCCTTGAGGCCCCAGTCGTGCACGCCGTAGAGATTTTTGAAAATGCGATCCTTGTCGGCGAGCATATTATTTCTCCTCGCCTTTCAAGGTCGTGAGGCCGCCGGACGGCGCCGAATACTGACGATCAATCTGCGGGCCGACTTTTACTTTCTTGCCCGCTTTCAGGTCATCCATCAGCTTTTCGAGAAGCTGCGGCGTGAGGTCCTCGTAGTAGTCGTCGTTGATCTGCACCATCGGCGCGTTGACGCACGCGCCGAGACATTCAACTTCGAGCCAGGAAAACTTGCCATCCTTGGAAACTTCGCGCTGCTCGCCGATACGCCTCTTGCAGACCTTGATCAGATCTTCTGCGCCACGCAGCGCACACGGCGTCGTGCCGCAAACCTGAATGAAATGTTCGCCGACCGGCTCGAGATTGAACATCGTGTAGAAGGTCGCGACTTCAAGTACACGGATATGCGCCATGCCAAGCATGTCCGCGACGTGACGGATAGCGACTTCCGGCAGCCAGCCGCCGGCCTGCTTCTGCGCCTGCCACAGAAGCGGGATCACCGCGGACGCCTGCCGGCCTTCCGGATATTTTGCGATCTGCTTCTTCGCCCACTCTTCGTTCTTCTTATTGAACGAAAAGCTCTTGGGTTGTTCTGCTGCCAAACGACGGACGGCCATCAGTGCATTCCCTCAGCAAACAGCTTCGCCCACTGCGAACCGCGCTTGTACGCAAAGAAATCGAAGCCGCTTTCTTTCAGCGCCTGCACCCGATCGAGCGCTTCGATTTTGACGAGCGCATTGTCGCGTCCGAGATGCCAGATTTCCATGTCACCCATCGCGAGAAGATGCGCGGTCGCGGGGCTGTCTTCTTGCTTCTCGTGATCTTCGTAAATCAGAAGCGCGCCGCTCTCCAAAGTCTTGCGCGCGCCGTTCATCGCCGGCACCTCGACGCCTTCGACATCAAGCTTGATCAGGACCGGGCCGTTATGGCCGGCGAGATACTTCGCCGCGAGATCGTCGATCGTGATCGTTTCGACTTCCTCGAACTGCGCGTCGCGCGCGCCCGCGTTCCAGTCCTGCACCAGCGAGCGGCCGAAATGCATCTTGCCGTAGAGGCGTACTTTCTTGCCGGATACATCCGAGATCGCGCGATGCAGAGGGACGAAACGATCGCCGTTCGCGTGAGCGTTGTTCTCGAGATATTCGAAGTTGCTGCGCGACGCTTCAACCGCAACGATTGACTGCACGCCGAAATCTTTCCCGCACAGGAGCGACGGCCAGTAACCCATGTTCGCGCCGCAATCGATGAAGGCGTAACGCTGCGCGCTCGCGCGCCGCAGCAGCCATTCGACTGGCGGCTCGTACTTCCTTCCCAGAAAGACCGAATGCCAGAAGTGATCGCCTAGCGGGAAGATAAACTGATTGTCGGAACCGAGTTCCACGCGCGCAAGGCCGTTGCGCAGGTGCGCGGCCTTCGCGAGCTTGGCGAGACGCGTAAAGCGTTTCCAGTTCACGCCGCCGCGCGAACCATAGGCGCGCAAACCGCTCGCAAGCGCGCGCGCAAACGCCGTCGGTTCGCGGTAGTGCTGCGCCATCACCGGTCGACCTCCCCGAACACGATGTCGAGCGAGCCGAGAATGGCCGAAACGTCCGCGAGCATGTAGCCGCGCGAGAGATAATCCATCGCCTGCAGATGCGCGAAGCCCGGCGCGCGAATTTTGCAGCGATAAGGTTTGTTGGTGCCGTCGGCGACGAGATAGACGCCAAACTCGCCCTTCGGCGCTTCGACGGCCGTGTACACTTCACCCGCAGGAACGTGGAAGCCTTCGGTGTAAAGTTTGAAGTGATGAATGAGCGCTTCCATCGAGCGCTTCATCTCGCCACGCTTCGGCGGCACGATCTTGTTGTCTTTTGCCGTCGAAGGACCGCGCTCCTTGTCGAGCCGGTCGAGGCACTGCTTCATGATGCGGATCGACTGCCGCATCTCTTCCATGCGGATGTGATACCGGTCGTAACAGTCGCCGTTCTTGCCGATCGGAATATCGAAATCGAAATCGGCGTAGCACTCGTAAGGCTGCGACTTGCGCAGATCCCATGCAGCACCCGAGCCGCGCACCATCACGCCTGAAAAGCCCCAGGCCCATGCCTCTTCCAGCGTCACGATGCCGATATCGACGTTGCGCTGTTTGAAGATGCGGTTTTCCGAAAGCAGCCGATCCAGATCGTCGACGACTTTCAGGAACGGATCGCAGAACGCCCGGATATCGCTCACGAGTTGCTGCGGCATATCCTGATGCACGCCGCCTGGGCGGAAGTACGCAGCATGCATGCGCGAGCCGGACGCGCGCTCATAAAACACCATGAGCTTCTCGCGCTCTTCGAAACCCCAGAGCGGCGGCGTCAAGGCGCCGACGTCCATCGCCTGCGTCGTGACGTTCAGCATATGCGAGAGCAGCCGGCCAATTTCGGAATAGAGCACGCGGATTAACTGGCCGCGGATCGGTACTTCGAGGCCGGTAAGCTTTTCGATCGCGAGACAGAACGCGTGCTCCTGATTCATCGGAGCCACGTAATCGAGCCGGTCGAAATACGGGATCGCCTGCAGATAGGTTTTCGCTTCGATCAGCTTTTCGGTGCCGCGGTGAAGCAACCCGATATGCGGATCGACGCGTTCGACGACTTCGCCGTCGAGTTCGAGCACAAGACGCAGCACGCCGTGCGCTGCCGGATGCTGCGGACCGAAGTTGATCGTGAAATTTCTGGTCGGCGTCTGCTCGTTCATGCCGCCGCCTTTGCCGCTTTCGCGGCGACACGCTCGTCGAATTTCGCGCGGTTGATGACGAAGCGTTCGTGTGTGCCGCCGCCGATCTTGTCCACGCCGTCGTGACCCGTGACCGTGAACTTCACGCGCTTGCCTTCGACCTCGGTGATTTCGCAATCGACTGTCACCGTCATGCCCGGCGGGGTCGCCGCATCATGCGTAAAGTTGACCACAGTACCGAGACTGCCCTCGCCCTCGTCGAGATGCTGTGAGAGCAAATCCGTGCAGCACCATTCGAACAGTCCGACCATGAAGCCGGTCGCGAACACCGACGGCATGCTGCCGAAACTGTTCGAGTCCGAAAAAAGCGCAGGCACCGTTTGCTTGTCAGTGACCTTGAAGGTCATGCGGTACTTCAGTCCGGCTTTCAGCGAGGCTTTCACTTCTTTGCCTCCGCTTTGGCCTTCTCGTCGCCGGGCAGCACGTAGTCGGTGCCTTCCCACGGCGAGAGGAAATCGAAATTGCGGAATTCCTGCGCGAGTTTCACGGGCTCATAGACGACGCGCTTTACTTCATCGTCCCAGCGCACTTCCACGAAACCGGTAAGCGGGAAATCCTTGCGCAGCGGATAGCCTTCGAAACCGTAATCGGTCAGCAGGCGGCGCAGCTCCGGGTGGCCGGTAAAGAGAATGCCGTAGAGGTCGTAGGCTTCGCGCTCGAACCAGTTTGCGCCCGGAAAGATTTCGCAGATCGAAGGCACCGGAGTCTGCTCGTCGGTCTGCACCTTCACGCGCGCGCGGAAGTTCTTCTTCGGCGACAGCAGATGATAGACGACGTCGAAGCGCTTCTCGCGCGTCGGATAGTCCACGCCGCATACATCGATGATGTTGATGAACTGGCACTTCTTGTCGTCGCGCAGAAATTTCATCACCGCTTCGATTTGCGCGGCGTCAGCGTCGATATTCAGTTCGCCGTAAGTGACGTTGAACCCGGTCACGCCTTTCGAGCGTGCGATGTGTTCTCCGAGTTCGTGCAGCGCTTCGTCAGCCATCGTAATTGCTCAGCGCTCGATCGTGCCGGTGCGGCGGATTTTCCGCTGCAACAGGAGAATGCCGTAGAGCAGCGCCTCCGCGGTCGGCGGGCACCCGGGCACATAGATATCGACCGGCACGATGCGGTCGCAGCCGCGCACGACGGAATAGGAATAATGATAGTAGCCGCCGCCGTTCGCGCAGGATCCCATCGAGATCACGTAGCGCGGCTCGGGCATCTGGTCGTAAACCTTGCGGAGCGCCGGCGCCATTTTGTTCGTCAGCGTTCCTGCGACGATCATCACATCAGACTGGCGCGGTGACGCGCGCGGCGCGAAGCCGAAGCGCTCGACGTCATAACGCGGCATCGACGCCTGCATCATTTCGACGGCGCAGCACGCAAGACCGAACGTCATCCACATCAGCGAGCCGGTGCGCGCCCAGTTGATGAGGTCGTCGGTCGCGGTGACGAGAAAGCCCTTGTCCGCCAGTTCGTTCGAAAGGCCCTGATAGAACGGATCGTCCGAGCCCACCGGCTTGCCGGTATTCGGATCGAGAACGCCTTTCGGGGCGGGAGCGACTAATCCCATTCCAGCGCTCCCTTCTTCCACTCGTAAATGAAGCCGATCGTCAGCACGCCGAGGAAGATCATCATCGACCAGAAGCCGAATGAACCGAGCTCCCCGAATACGATCGCCCAGGGAAACAGGAACGCGACTTCAAGATCGAAAATGATGAACAGGATCGCGACGAGGTAGAAACGCACGTCGAACTTCATGCGCGCGTCGTCGAAGGCGTTGAAGCCGCATTCGTAGGCGGAGAGCTTTTCGGGGTCTGGGTTCTGGTAGGCGAGCAGGAACGGTGAGATCAGAAGCGCGAGGCCGATCACGGTCGCAACGCCAATGAAAATGACGACCGGCAGGTAGTCGTTGATCAGAATCGCCATCAGAACCCTCACGGGGCATTGAATTTCGCCTTCGGGCGAAGGCGGCGCCTCCCGGTCTCGCAGTTGCGAATAGTTCGAAAGACGTTAGGGAGTAACGCAGCCCCCCAGCCTAAGCAAGGGTACAAAAGGTCCAAATACGGGGTATTCCAATGACTTCCCGCCATGCGCGAAGCCCGCTAGGCTGCGCCGGTTGCTTTGCGAAGGAAATGTGATGCGGACCCTCACAAGCGCGACTAACCCGACTGCTCGAATCTACTGGATTCCAGCGGCAGCCTTGCTGATCGCAAGCTGCTCCGGAACCAGTTTCAACATGAACAGCCTGACCGGGCCGGCCACGGCGCCGCCTGCGTACAACGCTGACCAGATAGTCGGGCGCTATGGCCTTGCTGCCTATCAGCGCGACGAAGACCGGACGCGTACCGAAGCCGAAGCGCGACAGCAGTGCCGCCAGCCATACGAAATTTCTAAAGGCCCGAGCGGCGGCGTGATCATGCATCTCGCCGACCAGTCGTCGCCGCAGGAATTGCAGTTGAAGGGGCTTGCCGGCGGCAAGACGTTTATCGGACCCGATGGCGAAGCGGGCGGCGATCAGGATCGCGAAGTCGTTTCCTTTGATGGCCGTGTGCTCGTTCTGCGCTGGGTCAGCGCCGAGATCGCATCGCGCTACGGCACGGCGGTCTATGTCCGCTGCGATGGGACGCCCATGGCTAAGAAGAAAACGCCTCCGAAGAAGGTCGCCAAGGCGCCGACCGCGAAGACGAAAACCCAGCAGAAGGGTCCGGTCTTCATGGCGCCGCCCGACAACGATCCGCCGGATGACGACACGCCGCCGCCATCGAGCAACTAACGGATCGGCGGCGCGTACTGGATGCCACCGGCACTCCAGAGGTGATTGAGCCCGCGCGGGATCATCACCTTGGACTTCATGCCGATGTTGCGCTCATAGACGTCGCTGTAGCTGCCGACATGGCGGACGATACGCACGACCCAATCGCGCGACAGACCGAGCTTGTCGCCGTAGTCGCCGTCGCGGCCGAGTAACCGCTTCAGGTCCGCCTTCTCCGATTTCAATGCGTCGTCGAGCTTGACGGTGTGCACGCCGAGTTCGTCGGCATTCAGCATGGCGAAGTGAACCCATTTCACGACATTGAACCACTGCTCGTCGCCCTGGCGCACGACCGGGCCCAGCGGCTCTTTCGAGATCACGTCGGCAAGGATCGTGTGATCCATCGATTTCGGCAGATCGAGGCGCAGCGCATAAAGCTGCGAAATGTCCGCTGTAACGACCTCGCACTTGCCGCCGTCATAGGCCTTCAGCATGTCGGCAACATTCGTGAATTTCACGATCTCGAAGCGCATGCCGTTCTGGTTGAAATAGTCGGTGAGATTCAGTTCGTTCGTGGTGCCTTCCTGAACGCAGATTTTGACGTTCGAAAGATCCATCGAGGTCATGAGGTTCTGCCGCTTGCGCAGCATGAAGCCCTGCCCGTCGTAATAAGTGACACCCGCGAACGCGAGACCTTGGTTTTCGCGGCCAATGGTCCAGGTCGAGTTGCGCGAGAGAATATCGATCTTGCCCGCTTTCAGCGCGTCGAAACGCTCCGTCGCGTTGAGCGGAACGTAGGTCACCTTTTTCGGATCGTCGAAGATCGCGGCGGCAATTGCGCGGCAGAAATCGACATCGAATCCGGACCATTCGCCCTTGTCGTCGCGATCGGAAAATCCCGGCAGTCCCTGGCTCACGCCGCAAGAAAGCGAACCGCGATCCTTGACCGTCTTCAGCGTCTGCGCGTCGGCAGTCGTGCCAGCGACAGCAAGCAGCAATGCGGCGCCAAGTGATAATTGGAGTTTCGGCATTTTGTCCTCGCGCCTTACATCGTCGGCGCGTGTTTCACGATCACGCGCGTGCCGACGGGAACCCGATCGAAGAGATCGGTGACATCGTTATTGACCATGCGGAAGCAACCGGAAGAAACCGCATGACCGATCGTGTGCGGCTGGTTGGTGCCGTGAATGCGATAAATCGTGGTGCCGATATAGAGCGCCCGCGCGCCGAGCGGATTACCGGGGCCGCCCGCCATGAATCGCGGCAGATAAGGCTGGCGCTCGATCATCTCCGGCGGCGGACGCCAATCGGGCCACTCCGCTTTGCGCGTGATCTTATGCAGACCCATCCAGGTGAAGCCGTCGCGGCCGACGCCGACGCCGTAGCGGAGCGCGCGGTTATTCCCCATGACCAGATAGAGAAAGCGCTCGCTGGTATGAATTACGATCGTGCCGGGCTCTTCGTTCGAGCGGAAGAACACGACCTGCTTCTGAAACTGGGGTGCCGCTTCCTCCTGCTGGGGCACGACGCCGGGCGTTTCCTCGTCCGGAAGCTCGTCCTGTGCATAAACCACCGACGGTCCGCGCTGGGAGGAAGCCGGCAAGGCCGCGATAGCCATAAAAAGACTCACAAAACCGAGTGTCCGCCACCCAATCCGCATGAATCGACCCTTCATTTTCGCCGGAATCCGGCGTCGTTCGGGCAACGGAACACGCTTCCCGGCGCCGGTAAAGACCGCCGGAAATCACATTAATTTCAACGAATTGAATGGAAGTGGCGGGAGCGACGGGACTCGAACCCGCGGCCTCCGGCGTGACAGGCCGGCGCTCTAACCAACTGAGCTACGCCCCCGAAGGGAGAGTGGTCGGGATAAAGACCGCTACCCCCTTAGTCAAGGCGGTTTCCGGTACTGGACATGCAAAAAAGCCCTGAAAATAAGGGGAAATTCGTAGTGCAAGGAACGAGAATCGCGTAAACGCCAGCAACTACAGCTTTTCTACGCCGCTTGATGACAAAGGAGCCCACCATGGCTGACAAGAAGCCGGCGACTGCCCCGACGCACACGTTGAAGCATCTGGCGGCGCAGCTCGCAGAAGACCACCAGCTTTCGAAGAAGCAGGGCGAAGCGATCCTGAACGACCTCGTCGTTCTGATCACCAAGCTCCTGAAGAAGGGCGACCGTGTCCGCATCAGCGGCCTCGGTATCCTCCAGGTTCGCAAACGCGCTGCTCGCATGGGCCGCAACCCGGCGACTGGCGAGCAGATCCAGATCAAGGCGTCCAAGAAGGTCGCCTTCCGTGCCGCCAAGGAACTGAAAGAAGCCGTCTAAGCTTCTTCCGCTCTCGCGAACGGACTAAAAAGTTGAGACGGCGATGCGCGAAAGCGCGTCGCCGTTTTATTTTGGCTGGTTATTGGTCTCGCGATTTTTACGGATCGCGATAATGGTCGCGCTCACGGCCCAGAATGCGAAAGCGCAGAACGCAGCGATCAATTCCCAATAGGCGAGCTTGGCCAGAAATTCGTGGCCTTGCGTCGTGACGAGCACGATGCCGATATTCGACAGCGCGAGCCCTAAAAATACGAGCGCGAGATAGCCCGCTAGCCGACTTAACTTCCGGAAATTCATCGAAACGCTTCTTGCTCGGAACATCCGCAGCCGCTGCACGTTGGCGGCGAAAGGAGACGCTCCATGAAATGGAAACTGATTTTATCCGGAACTTTGATCGCGGGCTATCTGATCACCGCTGCTCATGCACAACACAATGCGCGCTCGGATTCGTGGTGCCGCGATATGCCGCTCGACCGGGGTTCGGTGCAGATTTGCGAGGCCTACACGTATCAGCAGTGCATGGCGTCGCGTGTCGCGGGCGAGTCCTGCTATCGGAACCCGAGATATCCTCGCGGATAGGAAACCGTTGGTGCGCGGTGACGGGCTCGAACCGCCGACCCTCTCGGTGTAAACGAGATGCTCTACCAGCTGAGCTAACCGCGCGTGCCGGGGCGCCCGTTTACGACGCGCGCCCGTCGCAATCAACCGCCCTCGAAATCAGCGGTTCACCGCGTCCTTGAGTCCCTTGCCCGCCGAAAATTTCGGCGCCTTGGATGCCGGAATTTGTACGGCCTCGCCGGTGCGCGGGTTGCGCCCTTCCCGGGCTGCTCGGTTCGCTACGCTGAATGTGCCGAACCCGATGATCTTCACTTCGTCGCCCGCCTTCAGCGCTTTGGTCATCAGGTCGAACGTCGCTTCGACAGCGGCGGTGGCCTGGATACGGGTCAGATTCGAGACTTCGGAAACCTGTACGATGAGATCGTTCTTGGTCATGCGATCTACCTTCCCTCTCGCCTTACCTCCCGGACTCCCCAATCCGGTATCAGGGTGAGGTTCTGCCTTTCCTTTTGAAATGCAAGCGCCTCCCGAAAACTGGGGAGCGCTATGCACTGGAAAGCGTAAAAACGTTTCGCCCGCGGCAGGTTTCCCGGCCGCGGGCGATTACATTCGATTTGGTTAGTGGGCGATGACCGCCGAAGAGTCGTCTTCCGTACCTGTCACCGGCTTCGCGGCAGCAGCTTCCGCCGCCTCGTCCCACTCGATCGGCTCGGGCGTACGGACCAGTGCGTGCTTCAGCACTTCGTCCATCAACTGCACCGGCACGATCTCAAGACCGCCTTTGATCTGATCCGAGATTTCGGTCAGGTCCTTCGCGTTCTCTTCCGGGATCAGCACCTTCTTGATGCCGCCACGGTGCGCCGCAAGGAGCTTCTCCTTTAGGCCGCCGATCGGCAACACTCTGCCGCGCAGCGTGATCTCGCCGGTCATCGCCACATCGCGGCGGACCGCAATGCCGGTCATGACCGAGACAATGGCCGTGACCATCGCGACGCCTGCCGACGGACCATCCTTCGGGGTCGCCCCCTCAGGCACGTGGACGTGAATGTCCCGCTTCTCGAACAGCGGCGGCTTGATGCCGAAGTCGATCGCTCTGCTGCGGACGTAAGACGCCGCTGCGGAGATCGATTCCTTCATCACGTCACGCAGGTTGCCGGTGACCGTCATCTTGCCCTTGCCGGGCATCATCAGGCCTTCGATCGTGAGCAGCTCGCCGCCGACTTCCGTCCAGGCAAGCCCGGTCACGACACCGGTCATGTCTTCGTGCTCCGCTTCGCCGTAGCGATACTTCGGCACGCCGAGATAGGTCTCAAGGTTCTCCGCGTTGACGGAGGCCTTTTCCTTATTCTCGGTGATCAGCTCCTTCACGCCCTTGCGGATGATGGTCGCAAGTTCGCGCTCGAGGCTGCGCACGCCCGCTTCCCGCGTGTAACGGCGGATGACGGTGAGCAGCGCATCGTCCGTGATCGACCACTCTTCCGGCTTCAGGCCGTGCTTGGCCGTGACGCTCGGAATCAAGTGCTTGCGTGCGATTTCGACCTTCTCGTTTTCTGTGTAACCCGCGATACGGATCACTTCCATACGATCGAGCAGCGCCGGCGGAATGTTCAGCGTATTCGCCGTGGTCACGAACATCACGTTCGAAAGGTCGTAATCGACCTCTAGATAGTGGTCCGCGAACGTCGAATTCTGTTCCGGATCGAGCACTTCAAGAAGTGCCGAAGACGGATCGCCGCGGAAGTCCGCGCCCATCTTGTCGATTTCGTCGAGCAGGAAGAGCGGGTTCGACTTCTTCGCCTTGCGCATCGACTGGATGATCTTGCCGGGCATCGAGCCGATATACGTGCGGCGGTGGCCGCGGATTTCGGCTTCGTCACGCACGCCACCAAGCGACACGCGCACGAATTCGCGGCCGGTCGCCTTCGCGATCGACTTGCCGAGCGAGGTCTTGCCGACGCCGGGAGCGCCGACGAGGCACAGGATCGGACCCGAGAGCTTGTTCGCGCGCTGCTGGACCGCGAGATACTCGACGATGCGTTCCTTGACCTTCTCAAGCCCATAGTGGTCGCCATCGAGAATGTCCTGCGCGAATTTCAGATCCTTCTTGATCTTGCTCTTGTTGTTCCAGGGGATCGACAGGACCCAGTCGAGATAGTTGCGCACGACCGTCGCTTCCGCAGACATCGGCGACATCTGGCGAAGCTTCTTCAGCTCGTGCATCGCCTTGTCGCGCGCTTCCTTGGTGAGCTTGGTGCGCTTGATCTTGTCTTCGAGTTCCTGAAGTTCGTCCTTGCCGTCCTCGTCGCCGAGTTCCTTCTGGATCGCCTTCATCTGCTCGTTGAGATAATATTCGCGCTGCGTCTTCTCCATCTGGCGCTTAACGCGCGTACGGATGCGCTTCTCGACCTGCAAGACCGAGATTTCGCTTTCCATCAGCGCAAGCACTTTCTCGAGGCGCGCAGCAACGCTCGTCAGCTCAAGCACCGCCTGCTTGTCGGCAATCTTGACCGCGAGATGCGAAGCCACCGTATCGGCGAGCTTCGAGTGCTCGTCGATCTGCGAGACCACGCCGACAACTTCCGGCGAGACCTTCTTGTTGAGCTTCACGTAATTTTCGAATTCATTGACGACCGAACGCGCGAGCGCCTCGACCTCGACATGCTCGCTTTCCTCGGCGGCGATCGTGGTTGCTTCCGCTTCGAAATATTCCGGGCGGTCGGTGTAGTTCGCGATGTTCGCGCGCTCGACGCCTTCGACCAGCACCTTCACGGTGCCGTCCGGCAATTTCAAAAGCTGCAACACGGACGCGAGCGTGCCGACCTTGAAGATGGCGTCGGCCTTCGGCTCGTCGTCGCTCGCATTCATCTGCGTCGCGAGGAGAATGTAGGTGTCGTTCTTCATCACCTCTTCGAGCGCGCGGATCGATTTCTCGCGGCCAACGAAGAGCGGCACGATCATGTGGGGAAACACCACGATGTCGCGCAACGGGAGGACGGGATAGTTCTGGCTCTGACCTGGAACTAGCGGGGGACGCGGCTTCTGGGCGGTCATATCGGCCCTTTCTTCGGTTCCGGGATAGGAGTCTGCCCTCGGGTAGCTAACAGTGACTTACGGGCGATTCCTGCCGGAATCTTGTTCGGGATCATAAGTAGCAACGAACCATAGGGGTTCAAGTGCCTGAAAATGCAGGTTTCAGGCCATTTTCCCCGGTTTTTCGGCCGGTTTGGCTAACACCCTATTTTAACAGCGAAGGGGGCCTTTCGGCCCCCTTCAAAATCGTCACAGCGCCGGACCGCTTAAGCGCTGGCGGGAGCGCTCTGCTCGCTGCCACGGTCGGAGTAGGTGTAGAGCGGACGCGCGCCGCCCTCGACCACTTCACGCGAGATCACAACCTCTTCCACACCTTCTAAGCTCGGCAGGTCGAACATGGTCTCCAGCAGAATGCCTTCCATAATCGAGCGCAGGCCGCGCGCGCCGGTCTTGCGTTCGATCGCCTTGCGGGCAATCGCACCGAGCGCTTCCTCGTGGATGGTGAGATGGACGTTCTCCATCTCGAACAGCCGCTGATACTGCTTCACGAGCGCGTTCTTCGGCTCCATGAGGATCTTCTTGAGCGCTTCCTCATCGAGATCGCCGAGCGTCGCGAGCACCGGCAGACGGCCGATGAATTCGGGGATCAAGCCGTACTTCAGGAGATCTTCCGGCTCGACATTGCGGAACACTTCGCCCGGCTTGCGGTCTTCCGGCGAACGAACCGCAGCGCCGAAACCGATCGACGTGCCCTGCCCGCGCGAGGAAATGATCCGCTCGAGGCCGCCGAAGGCGCCACCGCAGATGAAAAGGATGTTCGTGGTGTCGACCTGCAGGAACTCCTGCTGCGGGTGCTTGCGGCCGCCCTGTGGAGGCACGGAGGCAACGGTGCCTTCCATGATCTTCAGGAGCGCCTGCTGCACGCCTTCGCCCGACACGTCGCGGGTGATCGACGGGTTGTCTGACTTGCGCGAAATCTTGTCGATTTCGTCGATATAGACGATGCCGCGCTGTGCGCGCTCGACGTTGTAATCTGCCGATTGCAACAGCTTCAGGATGATGTTTTCAACGTCCTCACCGACATAGCCGGCTTCGGTCAGCGTCGTCGCATCCGCCATCGTGAACGGCACGTCGAGAATGCGGGCGAGCGTCTGCGCGAGCAGCGTCTTGCCCGAACCGGTCGGTCCGATCAGGAGAATGTTCGACTTCGCGAGCTCGACGTCGTTGTGCTTGGTCGCGTGGTTCAGCCGCTTGTAGTGGTTGTGAACCGCGACCGAGAGAACCTTCTTCGCCTGGTCCTGGCCGATCACGTAGTCGTCGAGAACCTTGCGGATTTCCTTCGGCGTCGGGATACCGTCGCGCGATTTCACCAGCGAGGATTTGTTTTCCTCGCGAATAATATCCATGCAGAGTTCGACGCATTCATCGCAGATGAAAACGGTCGGGCCGGCAATCAGCTTGCGGACCTCGTGCTGGCTTTTGCCGCAGAAAGAGCAATACAGAGTGCTCTTGGACTCGCCGCCGGCCTTGCTCATTCTACTTCTCCGTTCCTTCGCCGCGGGCGCATCCTGCCCCCGCCGCGCTGTCCCGGTCCGAATTCTGGCCCGGGGTAGTTCGAGAATCTCGTCCCACCCTGCATTGCAACAGCGAAGCACGCTACTGCTGGCACAATCAAGGTTTGCTTAACCTTAGCGGGCCGGACCTCCACGATTCGTCTCGTGACAATCTTACGACCCAAATCCTATCCAAGTGCTACCGGAAGCGCAGAGACTTGCCCTGTGGATGGTGCAAACCAGGGGCCAGAAAACCTGTCCCAATCACGAAATTGCGACCATCCGTCGCCTGAACAGGTGCCCGGACGGCTCGAGCTGCGACTTTGGTGCAACGAAAAGTTCCCGGTGTCCGGGCCTTACTGGGCCCGCATAGTGGAGGTTGCGCATATGCGTTATCTTGCGCGCCATTCAAGGCATCAGGGAACGCGGCAGCCATGTCTGGCAACGAAACCAAAATCAAACGGAAGGGCGAATCTGGTGGCGGCGAAGCGCTGGACGACATCTCCACGCAGGTGATCCGGGACAAAACCAACAAGGTCGTGGGGAAACTCACCGTCGTGGAAGGTCCCGGCGCCGGCAAATCGGTGAACATTTTCTCCGGCACCAACCAGATCGGCCGCGGCGACGATATGCGCGTCCAGATCAACTTCGGCGACGACACCATTTCGCGCCAGCAACACGCGGTGATTACCTACGACGCCGCGAAGCTCGAAGTCCGCGTCTATGATGGCGGCAAACCGGGCGGCCTTTGGGTCAACGGCAGCCAGATCACGACCGATCAGGCCATCAAGTTCGGCGACCTGATCAAGCTCGGCGAAACGACGCTTAAGCTGGAACAGGCTTGAGCGTTAGGCGGCGTTCCGGAACTTGAAGTTCACGCCGTTCAGCGAAACGGTATCGCCGTTCTTGAGCACGGCTTTCTCTTTTTCCACGCCATTGATCGTGATCGGATTGGGCTCCGAGCGCGATGCCGTGAGATTCGTAATCTCGTAGGTGCCGTCACCGAGCTGCTTGAGCCGGGCATGGCCACGCGACACACGAACATCGTTGACGCGGATGCCATCCTCTTTGTGACGTCCGATGACGACATCGGGACTTGCGACCGCGACCTTTCCGATTGCGTGCTCGAAATCGAGCGAAGCGCCTTCAACCTTGGCACGCGTCGGCACCACCTCGCCTGCCTGTTCCGACTTCGGCAGATCTGGCACGGTCGGAACGCTGACCTCGACCTTCTGCTCTTCCCGCGTCTGGGTCGCAGCATCGCCGAAATACAGTTGCGCAAGTTTCGATAGCGGCGCGGTGATCGCGGTCGATACGAGCGCAACCAGAATGAGTGCTGTAAACGTGCTCTGTCCGAATACGCCGCGCTCATAAAGCAGGGTAACGACAACGATCTCCATCAAGCCTTTGCATTGCATGAGCGTACCGAGCGTGATCGAGAACGGCAGCGATTGCCCGGAGAGATAGGCCGGCACCGTCACCCCGAAGAACTTGCCGGAGATGCAAACGACCATCGCAACCGCAAAGACGAACCACATCTCCGAGTTGCCGAATTCGAATTTGGTCTTGAGGCCCGTCGCGAGAAAGAAAAACGGCAGCAGCAGCAGGCTGACCGGAACGTCGAAGCGGTCCTGCGCCATGTGCCGGAGTTTTTCCGGCATCAGGAGCCCGAGCAGGAAAGCGCCGAATACCGCGTGGAGGCCGGTGAGTTCGGTGATTGAAGAGCAGAGGAAGACGGCGATGATAACCGCCGACATTAACAACCGCTCGGGAGAATTCTGCGCAATCAAACTCTCGAGCAACGGATTGATCGCGTAATAGATAAGCAACCCGACAACGATGCCCCCGCCGATCGCGAAGAAAAATGCAATCAGCGTGGTCAGGCTGACGAATGACTGCGTCGCGACCCCGAGCGGCGCGAGCGGCAAAATCAGCGCCAGCGAAAGCCACAACAATCCGTCGTCAACGCCACCGACTGCAAGCGCAACAGTGCCGATAGGCTTCTGATTGAATCCGAGTTCGCGCAGTACGATGACCAGCACGGGAAGCGCCGTAACCGCCATGCACAGGCCAAATGCAATCGCGTATAAAAGATTGCCGCGCATGCCGACGACTGAGCTTCCGGCGATGGTGCTGTAGTAACCGGCAATGACGAAGGCCGTGATGCCGCCTAGAATCCACGGAGTGAAGACGCCGGTGACGCCGATCTTCAGGATCATGCCGGCGGCATTGTTCACGATGGAGCGGTCGGCTTCGCAACCCGCCAGAAATACGAACAGCACGACCGCGACCTGCGCGAGCGTGCCGACGCCGAGTTTCACCGCCGGCGGGCCGAACAGGTATTTGAACGCGTCCGGCGCAACATAGCCGAAGATGGATTCGCCGAGCAGGATCCCGACGAAAATCTGGATGATCGCGAGCGGGAATGCGCGGCGTAAGCCAAGATAGCGCCACAGCACCAGCGGGATGCCGACGACGACAAGGATCTGCACCAGCAGAATGAATTTGGGGTCTTTGTAATTGAGAAGTTCAGTCCACACGCCGCCGCCCCGCCGCAAAATTCACAGAGAGCGAATGCTAGTCGCATAAGAAAACGCCGCCAAGTGATGGCGGCGTTCAATCTCAGAATTGTGTGTAGAAAATAAAGGCTTAGGAGGCCTTTGCGAGCGACATGTCGTCCGTCGGCCGCTTGTCGATGACCTTATCGACGAGCCCGAATTCCGCCGCGGCTTCCGCCGTCATGAACTTGTCGCGCTCAAGCGCGTCTTCGATCACTTTCAGCGGCTGGCCGGTGTGCTTCACGTAAATTTCGTTGAGGCGCTTCTTGAGATTCAGAATTTCCTGGGCGTGCAACATGATGTCGGTCGCCTGACCCTGGAAGCCGCCGGAAGGCTGATGAACCATGATCCGCGAATTCGGCAGCGAGAAACGCTGACCCTTCGCACCGGCCGCGAGCAGAAGCGAGCCCATCGATGCCGCCTGCCCCGTGCAAAGCGTTGAAACCGGCGGACGGATGAACTGCATCGTGTCGTAGATCGCCATACCCGATGTCACCACGCCGCCCGGCGAGTTGATGTACATCGAGATTTCCTTCTTCGGATTCTCGGCTTCGAGGAAAAGCAACTGCGCGACGACGAGCGTCGACATGCCGTCTTCGATCGGACCGGTGATGAAGATGATCCGTTCCTTCAGGAGCCGCGAGAAGATGTCATAGGCGCGCTCGCCGCGGTTAGTCTGTTCGACCACCATCGGGACGAGGTTCATGTAGGTATCGATCGGATCGCGCATCGTCTTCTCCTAGAAAGCTTCCACTCGAATCGGTTGCCCGGAATTTAGCTTGAGCGCGGATCGAGTGGGTTAATCCGAAGCCCTACTTTTTCGCTTTCTTGTTCTTCCCGATTTTCGGGCGGGAAGTGGTTTCCTCGTCATCCGCGAGCAATTCGTCGCGGCTGACCTTTTTCTCGCTCACATCGGCGAGTTCGAGGATGAAGTCGATGACCTTGTCCTCGAACAGCGGCGCGCGGATGCCCGCGAGCGCCTGCGGATTCTTGCGGAAGTGCTCCCAGACCTGCTGTTCCTGCCCCGGAAACTGGCGAGCCTGCTCGACCAGCGCGCGAGTGAGTTCGTCTTCGGAAACCTGGATATTGTTCTTCTCGCCCAGTTCCGCAATGGCAAGGCCAAGACGGACGCGGCGATCTGCGATCCGCTGATATTCGGCCTTCGCCTCTTCTTCGGTGGTGTCCTCGTCGGCCCAGGTCACCTTGCGGTTCTGAAGATCGTTGTTCACGGCCTTCCAGACGGTTTCGAATTCCTGCTCCACGAGCGACGGCGGCGCCTGGAACTTCAGCGACTCATCGAGTGCATCGAGCAGCGAGCGCTTGGCCTTCGAGCGGGAGACTTGCTTGAAATCGCGCTCGATGCGGTCACGCACCTGCTCTTTCAGCTTCGCGAGATTTTCTGCGCCGACGCTTTTTGCGAACTCGTCGTCGATCGTCGCCTTCTTCGGCTTCTCGATCTTCTTGACCTTGATTGCGAAGATCGCGTCCTTGCCGGCAAGATGATCGGCACCGTATTCGGCCGGGAACTGCACCTTCACGTCTTTCTCGTCGCCGGCGGCGACACCGATCAACTGATCCTCGAAGCCCGGAATGAAGGTATTCGAACCGAGCACGAGCGGCGCGTCTTCCGCCGTACCGCCATCGAACGGCACGCCGTCGATCGAACCTTTGAAGTCGATAACAACCTGATCGCCGCTCTCGGCCTTGCCCTGCTTCTCTTCGAACTGCTGGTTCGCTTCGGCGATCTTGCCGAGCGCCTGCTCGACATCGGCGTCGGTCGTTTCCGTCACCGGCCGCGTCACCTTCATCTTCTTGAAATCGGGAAACTCGACCTTCGGGAGAATTTCCATCGCAACCTTGTAGGAAAGGTCGCTCTTGCCTTCGATAAGCTGCTTTACGGAAGCTTCGTCTTCCGCCGCGAGCGTGACCTTCGGCTCCATCGCTAGCTTGAACTTGCCGTCGTCGACGATTTTCTGGTTGGAGTCGTTGACCGCCTGCTGGATGACCTCGCTCATCACGGACTTGCCGTAGACGCGCTTGAGGTGGCTCATCGGCACCTTGCCGGGGCGGAAACCCGCGATGTTCACACGGTCCTTGATTTCGTCGAGCTTCGTGTTCACGCGCTGATCGAGATCGGCAGCGGACACCACGACTTCATATTCGCGCTTCAAGCCCTCCGAGAGGGTTTCCTTCACTTGCATCTCAGTCAAAGCCTTCGTTTCTGATTGCCGCCGGACAGAAAAACTGGTGCGGGTGGAGGGATTTGAACCCCCACGACTTGCGTCGCTGGAACCTAAATCCAGTGCGTCTGCCAATTCCGCCACACCCGCGGGGAATGCACGGGGGCTGCCCGGCGCCGATTTGGCGAGGCGGGGTATAGCATGGCACTTTCAGCGTTCAACTCCGTTTCGATACCCTCCCGATGCATAAGCAACCCGCGCTCGCGGCCGACTGTGTTGTCTTCGACAAGACGGGCCGGCTGCTCCTGATCATCCGCAAAAACCCGCCGTTTCAGGGACACTTCGCGCTGCCCGGCGGCTTCGTGGAGTATGGCGAGCGGATGGAGGACGCGGCACTGCGCGAGCTGCGTGAGGAAACCGGCATCGAAGGTACGATCATCCGCCTCGTCGGTGTCTATTCGCGCCCGGACCGCGATCCGCGCGGTCACTGCGTATCGGCGGTCTATCTGGTGGACCCGGGCGATCAGAAGCCGATCGCAGGCGACGACGCTGCGGGAGCGGAATTTGTCGCGGACTATCACAAACTGACGCTCGCCTTCGATCACGACGAGGTCGTAACCGATGCGCTCGCTCAGCTTGCGGGGCCGAAGGCTTCGTAAAGCTGAGCGAGTACCGGTTTCAGCGCAGGCTCGAGATCCTCCGCAGTCATTCCGAACCCGGCTTCGTTCGCTGCTTCGCCGTGGAGCCACACGGAAGCGCAGGCGGCTTCGAAGACCGGCATACCTTGCGCAATCAGACCGACCGAAATCCCGGCAAGTACGTCGCCTGCACCGGCCGTCGCAAGCCAGGGCGGGGCGTTGTTGGAGATCGTCGCGCGGCCGTCCGGAGCGGCGATGACCGTATCGGGTCCTTTCAGCAAAACGACCGCACCGAGCAGCTTCGCAGCGGCGCGCGCTTTTTCGATTTTCGATTCAAGCGCAAGCACCTGCGCTGAGTCGCTGGCAAAGAGCTTTGCGAGCTCGCCGTCATGCGGCGTCAGCAACGCCTGAATCCGATTCAATTTCAGAAGTTTGGCAAGCTTTCCGGACTCTCTTGTGAAACTTGAAATCGCGTCCGCGTCCAGAACCAGGGCTCTTTTCGCATTTGCCGCAGCTTCGACAGCAGCTTTCGTGGCCTTTCCGACCCCGTTCCCGGGCCCTAGAAGCACGGCATTGAGCCGCTCATCCGCGAGAAGTTTCTTCAGGCCTGCTGTGCCGGACGCTTCGCGCACCATGACTGCCTCCAGGCTCGCGGAGAGCATTGGAAGCGCCGCCTTGGGCGCTGCAACCGTCACCAGCCCCGCACCTGCCCTGAGCGCGGCCTTGGCCGCCAACCGCGCCGCGCCGGTCGCGTGTGCCGGGCCGCTCACGACCACCGCATGCCCGCGCTTGTATTTGTGGCCCTCGATCCGCGGCCACGGATAGGCACCGATCCAGACGTCTGGCGTGTTCAGGGAAATACCGCCGGCAACGTCCGTGACGATCCGGTCTGGAATCCCGATGTCTGCGATCGTGATTTTTCCGGCATGGATTCTTCCGGGCATCAGAAGATGCGCGGGCTTCATCCGGCAGAACGTGACGGTATGCGCCGCGCGAACAGCCACTCCCCGCACTTTCCCGCTCGCGCCATCGATGCCGCTCGGCAGGTCGATTGCGACGACCGGAATCTTCGCGGCATTGATCGCCTCGACCGCGCGTTTGGCGTCACCACTCAAATCGCGCGCGAGGCCAGCACCGAACAGCGCGTCGATGATGAGATCGGCATGCGCGAGCGCGTCGTCGCCGAACGCTTCAATTTTGCCGGACCAGCGTGCGGCAGCTTTTGCGGCGTCGCCTTGCAGCTTCTCCCGCGAACCCAATAGCGAAAGATGCACATCGAAGCCCTGTTCAGCGAGCAGGTGCGCCGCGACGAAACCATCGCCACCGTTATTCCCAGGCCCGCAGACAATCGCGATCCGCCGTCCGCTTTTCGCCTCTTCCGCAGCGACGCGCGCAACCGCGGCACCCGCACGTTCCATCAATTCGATGCCCGGCGTACCCGCGGCAATTGTCAGCCGATCCGCTTCCGCCATCTCCTGTGGTGTGAGAATTTCGATCATCTGCGACCAATATCACGCGGCCTGATGCACAAAGGCTCTAGCGGTGCATCGCGTGGCTGCCTAAACTGCGCGCTCTGCACAAGGAACGGGCTAGAAGCGACTGCTCTTCGATTAATCATTCTGCCTAATGTGTAGGCTACGTCGCAAAGCCGGTATATCGCTACCTGAATAACCTGCCGATTTTACCAGCGATATCAACGTGCCCGCTGATGCCGGAGGCTGGCACGGACCCTGCTAATGCGACCCCGGCTCGAAAGTGCGCGCTTCTCGCGCGACGATGCCTTTGGGAGAGGAAAATAAGCCAATGAAGAAGGTCGAAGCCATCATCAAGCCGTTCAAGCTGGATGAGGTGAAAGAAGCGCTGCAGGAAGTAGGCTTGCAGGGCATCACCGTTACCGAAGCCAAGGGCTTCGGCCGCCAGAAAGGCCACACCGAGCTGTATCGCGGCGCGGAATACGTCGTCGACTTTCTTCCGAAGGTCAAAATCGAAATCGTATTGACCGACCCGATGGTCGAAAAAGCAATCGACGCCATTCGCAAGGCAGCGCAAACTGGGCGCATCGGCGACGGCAAGATTTTCGTCTCCAACATCGAGGAAGCCATCCGCATTCGAACCGGAGAATCTGGCGACGACGCCGTCTGACAATCACGCCAAAATCTAAAAACAATTCCCGGGCCCGGGAATTCATAAAAGAGGGGAACTACCGCAATGGCTAGCGCTAAGGATGTCCTGAAGCTGATCAAGGATCAGGACGTAAAGTATGTCGATTTCCGCTTCACCGATCCGCGCGGAAAGTGGCAGCACGTCACTTTCGACGTCGGCATGATCGAGGAAGAAACCTTCTCCGAAGGCGTCATGTTCGACGGCTCGTCCATCGCCGGCTGGAAAGCGATCAACGAGTCCGACATGTGCCTGATGCCGGATCCGGCGTCGGCCTGCGTCGATCCGTTCTTCGCCGAAACCACGATGTCGATCGTCTGCGACGTGCTCGAGCCGACCACAGGCGAGCCCTACAACCGCGATCCGCGCGGCATCGCGAAGAAGGCGGAAGCCTTCGTGAAGTCGTCCGGTATCGGCGACGCTGTCTATTTCGGTCCTGAAGCGGAATTCTTCGTTTTCGACGACGTGAAATATTCCGCCGATCCCTACAACACCGGCTTCAAGCTCGACTCGATCGAACTGCCGATCAACTCCGGCACCGATTATGAGTCCGGCAACCTCGGCCATCGCATCCGCACCAAGGGCGGCTACTTCCCGGTTCCACCGCAGGATAGCGCGCAGGACATGCGCTCCGAAATGCTGGGTGCCATGGCGAAGATGGGCGCGAAGGTCGAGAAGCACCATCACGAAGTGGCAAGCGCGCAGCACGAACTCGGTCTGAAGTTCGGCCCGCTCACCACGATGGCCGACCACATGCAGATTTATAAATACTGCATCCACCAGGTCGCCAACATGTACGGCAAGACCGCGACCTTCATGCCGAAGCCGATCTATGCGGATAACGGCTCGGGCATGCATTGCCATCAGTCGATCTGGAAAGGCTCAACGCCCGTATTCGCCGGCGACAAATATGCCGGTCTTTCGGATACCTGCCTCTCCTACATCGCTGGCATCATCAAGCACGCGAAGTCGATCAACGCGTTCACGAACCCGTCCACCAACTCCTACAAGCGTCTGGTGCCGGGTTACGAAGCGCCAGTGCTGCTCGCTTACTCCGCGCGCAACCGCTCGGCGTCGTGCCGCATCCCGTTCACTTCGAACCCCAAAGCGAAGCGCGTCGAAGTGCGCTTCCCCGATCCGATGGCGAACCCCTATCTCGCTTTCGCGGCCATGCTGATGGCCGGTCTCGACGGCGTGAAGAACAAGCTCGATCCGGGTGCGGCCATGGACAAGGATCTTTACGATCTGCCGCCGAAGGAACTGAAGAAAATTCCGACGGTCTGCGGTTCACTTCGCGAAGCGCTGAACAACCTCGACAAGGACCGCGATTATCTCAAGGCCGGCGGCGTGTTCGACGACGACTTTATCGACAGCTACATCGACCTGAAGATGCAGGACGTGATCCGCTTCGAGCACACGCCGCATCCGGTCGAGTTCGAGATGTACTACTCGTACTAAACTTATTCCTCCCGAGATCGCGCGATTGGGGGATTGCGCGGTCCAACTTCGAAGGGCGCTTCGCAAGAGGCGCCCTTTTTGTTTTTTCGCAGCCAGCCGAATTTGTGGATGACCCGCTCCACTATCTATGATTGTATATGAATTGTCTATTACCTTAGGTTGTATTGAAAATAGGGGGTATTGAATGTCTTCAATCGAAGTTACGGCGAAAAACGCTTCGCAAATCTCGAAAAATCTCGAGGCAGCCATCAATCAAGCGCTGAGTGCTGCTGGTCTGGCCGGGTATCAGGTCGAAACGCTGATCCTCGAGCCAAAGGCAGATCAGAAGATCAGCGGCTTGTTGCCCGGCTGCGAACTCCACTGCGAAGTGCGTGGCTTCCCGCCGAAGGTCCATTGCGAAGTCCGCTGCGGATAAAGCGACTTACGTAAACAGCGGACCGCTGCGCAGAAATTACGACAGCAAAATATCAAGGGGCACTTCGAGATGCCCCTTGATATTTTCCGTTGCTCCAAAAAAAAAAACATCTGCGGCAACCGATTAGGATTGCATCACTCCCGCACGCCCATAGAATTGCGCCGGGGCTGAAATGAATTTGTTCGGTAGTGTTTCTTCGCGCGCTTTGTTGCTGACTGCGCTGAGCGTGCCGTTTTCATCCGGCGAAATTCGTGCGCAGGCGATTTTTCTTCCTGAAATCAGCGTGCTCGCCGGGTCCGGTGACCGCACCACTCCGCCCAACACCGCAAGCGAAATCACCGTCACGCCCGAGCAGATTCAATCGCAGCCTGTCATGCGGCCCGGTGAAGTGCTCGAACACGTGCCGGGTCTGATCGTCACGCAGCATTCCGGCGAAGGTAAAGCGAACCAGTATTTCCTGCGCGGCTTCAATCTCGACCACGGCACTGACATCGCGCTCTTTGTCGATGGCATGCCCTTGAACATGCGCACGCACGGCCACGGGCAAGGCTACGCCGATATCAATTTCCTGATCCCCGAGCTCATTCAATCGATGCGCGTCCGCAAAGGCCCTTACTTCGTGGAGGAAGGCGACTTCGCATCCGCAGGCGCAGTGCATATCGATTATGTCGATAAGCTGCCGCGCAATCTCGCACAGGTGACGCTCGGTAGCTTCGGCTACAAGCGCGGCCTCGTGATCGGCTCGCACCAGATAGGCGACGGCACCGTGCTCGCTGCGATCGAAGCGACCGGCTACGACGGTCCCTGGGTCAACCCCGACCGTCAGCAGAAATTCAACGGCGTCTTCCGCTACAGCCAGGGCACCGCGCTCGACGGATTCTCCATCACCGCGATGGCCTTCGACAACAAATGGAATTCGACCGATCAAGTCGCGGAGCGCGCGATCAATCAGGGGCTGATCAGCCGCTTCGGTTCGCTGGACCCGACGGACGGCGGCCTTTCGAGCCGCTACAGCCTGTCCGGCCGCTGGAGCACATCGACCGATACAACTGTAACGCAGGTCAACGGCTACCTGATCCGCTCCAGCATGCGGCTCTTCAACAACTTCACTTATTTCCTCGACGATCCGGTGAACGGCGATCAGTTCAGCCAGCTCGACAAACGTTTTCTCGGCGGCATCAATGCCTCGCATACGATCAAGAGCAGCTTCGCGTCTCTGCCGGTCGAAACCACCTTTGGCGTGCAAGCGCGCTATGACGACATTCAACTCGGACTATTCAGAACCGTGCAGCGTCAGACGCTATCGACCGTCCGCGCCGATGAAGTGACAGAAGCGAGCGCGGGCTTTTACGTGCAGCAGGTCGTGCGCTGGACCGATTGGATGCGCACCATCACGGGCCTCCGTTACGACCGCTATGCCGGTAACGTCGAGAGCGATTTCTCGCCGAACTCGGGCCGCGCTAACGACGGCATCGTGAGCCCGAAAGCCGGCATCGTGTTCGGACCGTTTAACAAAACCGAATTTTTCATCAACGGCGGCGAAGGCTTTCACTCGAACGACCTTCGCGGCGTCACCATCATGATCGATCCGAACGACAGACTGACGCCGCTCCCGAACGTTCCGCTGCTCGTAAAATCGCATGGCGGCGAAGTCGGCATGCGCACCAGGATCATTCCCGGGCTCGATACTTCGCTCGCAGTGTTCGTTCTCGATTACGACTCCGAACTTCTGTTCGTTGGCGACGCCGGTACGACCGAAGCGTCGCGTCCGAGCCGGCGTGTCGGCTTCGAGTGGACCAGCCTTTATCACTACAATTCCTGGCTTCGTTTCGACACGGCGCTCGCCTTCACGCGCGCACGCTTCACGGATATCGATCCTGCTGGCGATCATATCCCGGGCGCTGCAACAGTGGTCGCAACAGCGGGTATCACTTTCGGCGAAGCGCTCGGCTGGTTCGGCGCGATGAAACTCCGTCACTTCGGTTCGCGGCCGCTGGCCGAAGACGACAGCATGCGCTCGGGCTCGACCTCGCTCGTCAATGCGCGCATCGGTTATCGCTTCACCAACGGCATGCGGCTTTGGTTGGACGCGATCAATCTCTTCAACGCAAAGTCGAACCAGATCGCCTATTACTACGAGTCTCGTCTGGGAACGGAGCCGCCCGGCCCCGGCACACTGGACCGGCACATTCATCCGGTCGAACCGCTGGCGCTGCGCTTAACGCTCGCCAAGGAATTCTGAGCGCAGTCCACAAGCGCTCTTTACGCCCGCGATACGTCGCGCGACTGTCATAAGCCGAAATCTATGTTCGCGCGGTTTCGCCAGGGAGCGCTCCATGACCCAGCACTATCGCCAGTCCGCGCAGGACCGCGAAAAATCCGAAGACACCGGCCGCAACACGTCGGACAATCCGACGCTCGGCGACGTGATCTCAGCGCGCTACGAGCGGCGCGATGTGCTGAAAGGCGCGCTCGGTGTTGCTGCGATTTCCGCCGCCATGCCCTGGACTGCTATCGGCACCATTGGCCGCGCCGAAGCGCAGGAGCAATCGCGTTACGTTTTCAAAGAAGTAGAAGCAGGCTCGACGCCCGAGCATCTCGTCGCCGAAGGCTATGACGCGGACGTGCTCATGCGCTGGGGCGATCCGGTGTTGCCGGGCGCCCCACAATTCGATCCATTAAAACAAACTGGCGCCGCTCAGAAATCTCAGTTCGGCTACAACAGCGACTATCTCGGATATTTCCCGATGCCGGGTGCTGCCAACCCTTCCGCGCACGGCCTCCTCGTCGTCAATCACGAATACACCAACGAAGAGCTCATGTTTCCCGGGCTCGGCAGACAGGACCGTAAGGAGGTCGCCTTCAGGAAGATGACTCCGGAGATTGCTGCAGTTGAGAAAGCGGCACACGGCGGCAGCGTTCTCGAAATCCGCCGCGAGAATGGAAAATGGAGCGTCGTCGCGAACTCCAAATACGCGCGTCGCATTGATCCGGATACGCTGATGAATATTTCGGGTCCTGCTGCCGGTCATCCGCGCCTGCAGACGAAAGCTGATCCCTCCGGGCGCAGCGTGTCCGGAATGTTCAACAATTGCGCTGGCGGTGTGACCCCGTGGGGTACGTGGCTTACATGCGAAGAAAACTTCCACGGCTACTTCTGGGGCAGAATAGACGAGACTCATCCCGAGTATCGTAACTATCGCCGCTACGGCGTGCCGTCGAACTGGTTCAATTGGGGCGTCTATGAAAACCGTTTCGACATTGCGAAAGAGCCGAACGAAGCGAACCGCTTCGGCTGGATCGTCGAGATCGATCCGTTCGATCCGCAATCGACGCCGAAGAAGCGCACCGCGCTCGGCCGCTGCAAACATGAAGGTGCTGCCGGTATCGTCAACAAGGACGGACGCTATGTCGTCTATTCCGGCGACGACGAACGCTTCGACTATGTCTATCGCTTTGTCAGTGCAAAGCCTGTCGATTTGCAGAACCCGTCTGCGAACCGCGACCTGCTCGACGACGGCACGCTTTCGGTCGCGCGCTACAACGCCGACGGCACGATGGATTGGCTACCGCTCACCCACGGCCACGGACCGCTGACAGAAGCGAACAGCTTTTCTTCGCAGGCCGACGTCGTGATCGAAACGCGCCGTGCCGCCGATCTTTTGGGCGCGACCAAGATGGACCGCCCGGAAGACGTCGAAGCCAATCAGTCGAATAACAAAGTCTATGTGATCCTGACGAACAACAACCGCCGCAAGCCGGAGCAGATCGACGCCGCGAACCCGCGCGCCGAAAACCGCTTCGGTCACATCATTGAAATGCTGCCGCCCGGTGGCGATCACGCAGCCGCGCAATTCAAGTGGGACATTCTGGTTCGCTGCGGGGATCCGTCGATTGCTGCGGTCGGCGCGACGTTCAATCCCGCGACGACGAAGAACGGCTGGTTCGGCATGCCGGACAATTGCGCGATCGATGCCGACGGCCGTCTATGGATCGCAACTGACGGCAATGCGCCGTCGAAAACTGGCCGTGCTGACGGTCTGTGGGCGCTGGAAACCGAAGGTGCGCTGCGCGGCACTGGAAAACTTTTCTATCGCTGTCCGAATGGTGCCGAACTTTGTGGCCCCTACTTTACCCCGGACGGCGAAACGGCGTTCGTTGCGATCCAGCATCCCGGCGAAGCGGACGACGACGATCCTGATGCGAAGCCCGCAACCTACGAAAATCCTTCAACCCGCTGGCCGGATTTCAAGCCGGACATGCCGCCCCGGCCGTCGGTCGTCGCAATCACGAAACGCGGCGGCGGAAAGATCGCGCGCTAGAGCGGAAACAGCGACAAGCCCATTAGTGCCTGCACGAACAAGGCAATCGTCAGCACGGTCCACAGCACGGTTGCGCCGATCGTAGCGTCACGCGTACGTGCCGGAACATAGCGCGCCGCGAACCAGCCAATCAGCGGAATTGCCTGCATTGCGTGCAGTCCGACAAAATGCGCCACGCGCAGGTCGCCGCCTGTGCGCGACCACCCGAAGAAGAACGAACCGCCCGCATCGTTCTGCACGCCGCCGACCCAATGGCTGGCGCCTTGCGACATGTATGCGCCGGTGACGCTGCCAAGCACGCAGCCCGCGATGAGGCCGAGCGCAATCGCAAACCGCAAATCGGCGTTCGCGATTTTATCTTTGGCGCGCAACATCAGCCAGCCGAACCAGCCACTCATTACGTTCGCTGTCAGAATGCCGGCGCCCATCAGCGCATAGTAAATTTCATCTCGTACGGTCGCGCGATTGAAATGCGAAGCTTCGGCGAGCGAGGCGCGATAGGTGATGTAGGAAATTTCCAGAAAGAAAATGATGCAGATCGACCACACCAGGATCCGGGTCGATTTCCGCGCGCGGTCTTTGGCGTCGAGATAGGGAAAGAACAGCGCCATCGTGAAAAGGAAGATAGCGACCGACGACATGAATTTCAGCGGCTTGATCCAGACGTTGATGCCGTTGAATGTCCGCGTCTCATACAGGAACGCGACGAAGGCCGGCAGCATCATGGCTGTCATGATGGCCGCGAAGGCAAACAGCACCGGCTCCTGCCGATACAAGCGTTGCAGCACTCCAGAATTGTCGAAGCGGTGATCGGGCATTGCCGTTCGCGCACTCATGACTTCGCTCCCCTGGCTGCGAAAATCTTGATGATGTGAAAAAGCAGAAATCCAGGCGGACCGAACAGAAAGGTCACCGGCAAGACAGGCAACATGAACCAACGCGATACGCCCGCTTCCACCGCATTGCGCGCAATCCACGCTCCAACGAAGAGATCGAACGCGAGGTAGTGCACCCAACCCGCAAGTAGCGCCCAATCGTTCGTGAATAGCTGCCGGACCGCCGGCAGGGTATCGAACCCTCCACCGCTCTTGCCGAAGCCGAGAGAAAGTGCGGCGCAATAACCGACGGAAAGCGTGAGCGGCCAATAAAGGCCCGCAAGTTTATCGCGCAGCCACGGGCGGTTTGCGACGATGCCCGCGATCAATGCGAGCCAGCCAAGCAGCGCAAACCCGTTAGCCAGGCGAAACAGCAGTTCCGGCGTCATTACCGCCTCCATCTTGACGTTGACAAGTTCGAAACTATAGGTCATCTTTCTACTGTCAAGTTAAAACTTGACGATGTAAAAGCGTTTCATGGAATCGAACAAGAAAAAGCCCGCGCGCAAGCCTGCGCCGCGGGCAAAGACCTATCACCACGGCGATCTCGCCGCTGCGCTCGTCGAAGCCGCCGAAGCCGTATTGACCGAACGCGGGCTTGAAGGCTTTACGCTACGCGAATGTGCACGCCGCGCCGGCGTCTCGCACGCTGCTCCCGCGCACCATTTCAAGGATGCGAAGGGTCTTCTCACCGAAGTTGCGTCTGTAGGGTTTGAACGCTTGACGGAAGCCCAGCGCCGCAAACGGGAAGCGGAACCTGATTTGAAGAACCTGCTGCTTGCGACCGGCACGGCTTATGTCGGTTTCGCCCTCACCCACCCGGCCCAGTTCCAGCTCATGTTCCAGAGCGGCCTGCTCGATCATTCGAACGAGCGCTTTGTCCGCGCGGGACGTGAAGCCTTCGATGTCTATCTTGAAACCTATTCGGCAGTGAATGGGATTTCATTCAATGCATCAGCGGAGAAGGTGTCGGATCCGTCTGTATTGCGCCAATGGGCGCTGGTTCACGGCCTTGCGACGCTTGCGATTCAAGGCCAGCTCGGCCCGAACCGGAATGCAGCCGATATTGCGCGGCTTACGAGCTTCGCGCGAACGGTTCTGGAAGACGCGCAGAAATCATCGCCCCGCGAATAAACGCGGGCTTCATCCAGATTTTCGAGAAGTCAGAGCGAGAACAGGCTAAGCGCGCGCGCCCACATGCCGCGCTGCTGCTTGCGGGCGAGATATTCGCTGATCAGCGCGCGATGCAGTTCTTCTGCGGTCTCGTGGACACAGGCGAGTGCCGCACCGGCACCGTGCGCAATCGCTTCGAGACGGGCCGCTTCGGCGAGAATGTGACGGGACTCAACGCTTGCCATGACGGAAAGCGTAAACCCCGGAAGGTTAATGAGCGGTAACCGCCGCCGGCATAGCAGCCACTTCGGAAAGATCCGGAACGATGCTTGTTGCTGCGACCTGCATGTTCTGTTCGCTGCGGATCATCACGCGGTTGCGGCCTGTATTCTTCGCTTCGTACAGCGCTTCATCCGCGCGGCTCAGCAGGCCGTCCACCTCGTCCTTGTAGTTCGTCGTGAAGGTCACCCCGATGCTCACCGTGGCGCCGATCTCGGTGCCTTCGACGACCTTCGCCGCTTCGATAAATGCGAGACGCACGCGTTCGGCGACGATGATTGCGCCCTTCTCGTCGGTATTGCCGAGGAAAGCGGCGAACTCCTCGCCGCCCAGCCGCCCGAATACGTCGGTCTGACGAAGCGTCTTCTTCGCCGTGGCCGCGAGCAGCTTGATTACCTTGTCGCCGACCGGATGACCGAAGCGGTCGTTGATCGATTTGAATTTATCGATGTCGAACATGAAAATCGCCATCGGCTTTGTCGGGCGAACTTCACGCGACAGAATTTGTTTCGCGGCTTCGGTAATCGCGCGCCGGTTGAAAACGCCGGTCAGCGGATCGATTGAGGCCGCTTCCTTGTGAACGCGCTCCGTGCGCTCTTTCGCCATTTCCAACAGAATGAACGCAGCCGCGATCGAATAAAGCAGAGACTCGATTGCAAGCGTTGCGATCCAGCCGTTCGTGAGCGTGGCAGCGATGCGGTCGCCGGGCAGCACCATGGTCAGCGGCACCTGGCTCGGAAACACGACGCCGTGCAGCGTGATTACGATCACCGCCGGCCAGCGCGAATTCAGTTTCTCGCTTCTGCCACTCCATAACTCGAATGCGGTGAAGAGCGTATAATTTGAAATGATCAGCGAACTGACGACGATGCGGCCGATAGAGGAGTCGGCGAACCCCGGGATCTGGCTTGCGATCAGCCAGATGATCGCGCCTGCAAACATCGCAAACGGACGGATGCTCTTGCCGTCGAAAAGGCGGGCGCCGTTCCACGACATGCCGCAGGCGATGAACAGAAACGCGCTTGCGAGATCGATCAGGATCGGATTTGCGATGAACTGCTGCAAGCTGAGCAAGCCTGCGGACAGGCCGCCGAGCAGATAGGCAGCACCCCACCAGCCAAGCGCCTGTATGCTTCGGTCCTGAATCCAGGCGAAGATCAAAAGCAGCCCTAGCACCGCCGTCACGAAGATCGAGACGACGAGCAGCGTTGGTACGTCGAGAACCATTATGTATTACGGCCCAGGTTTTTGTTATTTGCGGCAACCTAACGGTACGGTTTTACGGAACCGTCCTCGGAATGCTTAAAAATTGAGAAAGCGGGAACGAGAAAAACGGACCTAGTTCCCGCTCGCGCGAAGCTGCTGCGGCTCCACCCACGCGATATCGTCCTCGTTCGCCGGCAGTTGCGGCGCTGTTGCCGGGCTGCCGACACGGATCGAGGAGATCGTAGCGACCGCAGCCCGAGCCTCTTCCATCGCAGGAATCGAAGGCGGCGGCGATTTGCCTGCAACTTCGACGCGATTGCGGCCGCGTTCCTTCGCTAGATAGAGCGCATTGTCCGCACGCGTGAGCAAGTCCGCGACGTCTTCGACGGATTCGGACGAAAGCACCGCGACGCCGACGCTTACCGTCGCGTCCACATGCTTGCCGTCCATTTCCGCCGTCGCCACCATGAGCGCGCGGCGAATACGATCGGCGGTGCCGACAGCCGTACCCTCACCCGCGCCGAACAGAAGCGCGCCGAATTCTTCGCCGCCGAGGCGGCCCATGATGTCGGTCGAGCGGAACTCTGCCGCGGCTTTCGCCGTGAAGATGCGAAGCACTTCGTCGCCGACCGAGTGACCAAAGCGGTCGTTGATCGACTTGAAGTGGTCAAGATCGAACAGAAGCGCCGTCACCGGCTCAGGATTGCGCGAACGCTGACGCATGCGGCGCATCGCGGCGTCCAGGAACGCGCGGCGGTTCGGAATATTCGTCAGCGGATCGAGCATCGCATTGGTCTTGTGCACGAGTTCGCTGCGTTCCTTAGCCATGGCGAGGATCATGAAGGACGAAACGATAAGATAAAGCAGCGACTCAAGACCGATGATGCTGAACCACGCTGCCGCGAAGAACGAGGTGCCCGGCGCGAGCGGAAAGGCAAAGACAAGCCAGATGCGCAGCGCATAGACGAAACCGTGCACGAAAAGCGTCGCGCTCAAGGGCCAGCGCGACATCAACGGTTCGAAATTGCGCCCGCGCCACACTTCGCAGCCCGTCCCGATCGTGTAGACCGCAATGATCACGGAACTCAGCATGATCCGCGCATTGATCGATTCATCGAGTACCGGAAGCTGGCAGGCGAGCAGCCACATGATCGCGCCCGCAAGCACGCCGGACATCGGCACCGTGCGGTCGTCGAACAAGCGCGCGCCACCCCAGCCGATGCCGGCGGCGATCAAAATCATCGCATTAGCGATGTCGATGGAAACCACATCCGGAAGGAAACCGCGCAGGCCTAAAAGTGCGCAGCCCGCGCACATAACGAAGTGTCCGACCGCCCACCAGCCGAGCGCGCGGATTTCGCGGTTCTGATACCACGCAAACAGCAGCAGGAATCCGAGCACCATCGTGACGGAGATCGACACGATAAAAAGCGTGCGAACGTCTAGATCAAGCAAAGGAGTGGCTCGCGCAGATTTCGTTGCCTGCGATTTAATTCGGAAAGCCCTACAGAACCGGGTTCGAATTAGATAAAATTGCGCGGAGCCTTGGTGAATCCGGCCTTAACGAACAGGCGCGCGCAGGCTGAAGAAGATCGAGCCGATCAATACCAGCCAGAATAATCTCGCAAGGATCGGATCGTGCAGCGCGACCCCGATCGAGATCAGAAAAACAGCGACCGTAAAGAGCGAATTGAACAGGCTGTTCCGGATTTCCGCCTGGCTCGCGGAATGTTTCATAAGACCGGCGCGATACGCGTAATAGGTGAGCGCCGCCGAACAGAAACCTGCGAAGGCCACCGCACTCGCGTACACAATAACCGCAACGCGAAGGTTGCCATGCTCGCCGAGCACCGAGGTCGCAAACGGAAGGCAGCAGATCGCAAACAGGAACAGCATATTCAGCCAGACCAGCCGCGGGTTTACGCGCTCGATCAGTTGAAACTTCCGCCAGTGCGCGAGCCAATAAAAGGTAATCACGGCGAAGCTGACGAAGAATGCGAGATAGCGCTGCCAGAGCGAGAGCAGAATTTCCCAAAGCCGCGCATCGGTCAGGTGATGTTCGGCAGGCAGACGGATTTCGAGCGCAAGCAAGGTGAGCGCAATCGCGACCACTGCATCGCTGAACAGCTTCAAACGTTCGAGGGCGGAATCGCTTCCGCCCTCGTGAGAAATCTTCTGTTTGTTCGCGGCCTTCGCCAAGCGCGCCTCGAAGATTAGCGCTTCGAGAACTGGAAGCTACGGCGGGCTTTCTTCTTGCCGTACTTCTTACGCTCGACCACGCGGCTGTCGCGGGTGAGGAAGCCGCCCTTCTTCAGAACGCCGCGCAGTTCGGGTTCGAAGAAAGTAAGTGCTTTGGAAACGCCGTGACGCAGTGCGCCGGCCTGGCCGGAAAGTCCGCCGCCGGAAACCGTGCAGACGACGTCATACTGGCCGCCGCGGTTCGAGGCGAGGAACGGCTGCTGGATGATCATGCGCAGAACGGGGCGTGCGAAGTACACTTCGACGGTGCGCTCGTTGACGAGGATCTTGCCCGAGCCGCGCTTCAGCCAGACGCGGGCAACCGCGTCTTTACGCTTGCCGGTCGCATAGGCGCGGCCCTGCTTATCGAGCTTCTGCACGTAAACCGGCGCTTCCGGCTGCACGCCCTTGAGCTGCGAGAGGCCTTCCATGGATTGAACGGTATCGGCCATTAGTTGGCCCCCACATTCTTGCGGTTAAGTTTTGCGATATCGAGCTTCTCGGGGTTCTGCGCTTCGTGCGGATGCTTCTCGCCTTTATAGACGCGCAGGTTGCCCATGATCTTCCGGCCGAGCGGACCGCGCGCAAGCATGCGCTCCACGGCCTTCTCGAGAATGCGCTCCGGGAAGCGGCCTTCCATGATCATCTTGGCGGAACGCTCTTTGATGCCGCCGATGTATCCGGTGTGATGGTGATAGACCTTCTTCTCGAGCTTCTTGCCCGTGAAGACGACCTTCTCGGCATTGATGACGACGATGTTGTCGCCGCAATCGACATGCGGGGTGTAGATCGCCTTGTGCTTGCCCTTGAGGCGCATGGCGATGATGGTCGCGAGACGGCCGACGACGAGACCGGATGCATCGATCAGCACCCATTTCTTCTCGACCTCGGCGGGCTTCGCCACAAAGGTGGTCATGACGTATTTCCTTGGAATGGAATTCGTTGGCGCGGTTTCTATGAAACACACGCAGCAGCGTCAAGCGCTTCTATGAATTAAAGCCGTTTACTTACAATGGCTTATAAATATGGTATCCAGGTACCCGAGGGTAAGCCGCTCTATCTGGGCGGAATCGAATAGGTCGCGACGATATGCGCGGCGGGATCTTGGTCGTTAAGGCCGCGGACCGTCGCTTCCGCCACCACCAGGCGCTTCCCGAGCTTCAATATCTTCACCGCGCATTCGAGGTCGCCCGGTCCCGGCTTCGAGAGGAAATTGCAGGTGAAACTCGTCGTCACCGCGAGCGCGACCGGCCCGATCGCACCGAGGATCGCGACATAGATCGCGCCATCCGCAAGACCCATCATCGTCGGACCCGAGACGGTGCCGCCCGGACGCAGATGCCGCTCGCCGGCCGCGAAATGCACGACCGCGGTCCCCGGCCCCACCGACACGATCTTGTTCGGCTTGCCGGGCGCATAGGCCTGCGGAAACTCCTTCGCGAGGTAGTCGCGCAATTCCTCGACAGTCATTACTACCGGCATAGCAGCCACGATTTGCTCTCCTCGCCTAACGCGCGTGAATTCCGATACAATGAGCAGCAGAAAACGAGAAGCCGTGTAGCTGACAAATGACGCCACAGGCAGCCATGAAAACCGATAACGCCCCTATCGTGCTCCGCGAGGATCACGGTGCGATTGCGATGCTCGTGCTCAATCGTCCCGAGGCGCGGAACAGTCTTTCGCAGGAAATGATCGACACGCTCACAAGCGAAATCGCCTTGGTGCGCGACGATAAGAAAGTGCGCGCACTGATCATCGCCGCGAACGGCCCGGGTTTCTGTGCGGGTCACGACATGAAGCAGATGACCGCGCGCCGCGCAGACAGCGACAAAGGCCGCGCTTTCTTCCAGCACATGTTCAAGAGCTGTGCTGCGATGATGATGTCGATCGTGCATCTGCCGAAGCCAGTGATCGCTGCCGTGAACGGCGCGGCCAGCGCTGCGGGCGCGCAACTGGTTGCAAGCTGCGATCTGGCGGTTGCTTCCAAGGAAGCGCATTTCGCGACACCGGGCGTGAACATCGGACTGTTCTGTTCGACGCCGATGGTTGCCGTCTCGCGCAACGTCTCGAACAAGCATGCGATGGAAATGCTGCTCACCGGCGATTTGATCGACGCGAAACGTGCTTACGAAATCGGTTTGCTCAATCGCGTGGTCGATGCGGGAAGCGAACGCCACGAAGCGCTTGAACTTGCGAACAAGATCGCCTCGAAATCCGCGCACACGCTGAAGATCGGCAAGGAAGCGTTCTATCGCCAGCGCGAACTCGATCTCGAAAGCGCATACCGCTACACCGCCGAAGTGATGACCGAGAACATGCTCGCGCGCGACGCCGAGGAAGGCATCGGTGCCTTCGTCGAGAAACGCACGCCGAAATGGGAAGATAGATAAACCTCATGGTGAGGAGCGCGGGCGAAAGCGAGCGCGTCTCGAACCATGAGACTTGAAATCATCCTTCGAGACGGCGCTTCGCGCCTCCTCAGGATGAGGTAGAAAAGCAAAATGAACCACGACAAATACGACGACAGCTACATCCGCGGCATTCTGCATGACGTGAAATCGGTCGCGATTGTGGGCGCCTCGCCCAAGGACAATCGCCCGAGCCATTTCGTCGTGAAATATCTGAACGAGCGCGGCTACAAGGTTTTTCCGATCAACCCCGGCCAGGGCGACAGCGATATCGCAGGCATCAAGGCTTACGCAAAGCTCGCCGATGTGCCCGAGCCTATCGACATGATCGACGTGTTCCGCTCATCCGACGCCGTGCCCGGCGTACTCGACGAAGCGCTCAAGCTCTCGCCTCGCCCTAAAGTGTTCTGGATGCAGCTTGGCGTGCGCCACGAGGAGTCCGCGAAGCGCGCGGAAGAAGCCGGCATGAAGGTCGTGATGGATCGCTGCCCGAAGATCGAATACGGCCGCATGTCCGGCGAGATCAACTGGGCCGGCGTCAACACGCGGAAGATTTCGTCAAAACGCCCGCAGCGTATGGCAGGCGGCGTGCAGCGGCTTTCGATTGGACAGAAGGTGGAGCCGAAGGGCTGACGATGGCGAAGAAAGCAAAAAAGAAAAAGACCACGTCGAAACGCACCGCGACGAAAGACTGGCGCTCCGCCACCCTCGCCCTTATCCGTAAGCTCATCAAAGAAGCAGCACCCAATGCTGTCGAAGAAGCGAAGTGGAAGAAGCCGACAAATCCTTCCGGCGTTCCGACCTGGTCGCATGACGGCATCATCTGCACAGGCGAGATCTACAAAGACAAAGTGAAGCTGACTTTCGCACGCGGAGCTTCGCTGAAAGACCCTTCGAAACTTTTCAATGCAAGTCTTGATGCTGGGACGCGCCGCGCGATCGACATTCGTGAGGGCGAAAAGCTCAACGAGAGCGCATTTAAAGCGTTGATCGTTGAAGCGGTGGAACTGAATACCTCCAAATGGGAAACGCACTAAATCGTTTTCGTTGCAGGCCCGACCTGCAATGATCGCTGTATGCGACCGATACCAGCCATATTGGGGGCACTAACCGCTGCCGGAATCTATTTCCTTTGGCCGTTTGGACATTCTACTCCACCGATCGAAGAAGTCGTAAAGCCAGCGACAATGGTGTCTATACGTCTGGCCGGAACAACCTCTGCCATTTCGCTTCACTACGAGTGGAAGCGGAAAGGTCCTGATGCGATAGCCAATTTCGTCGTCGAGAATTTCAATACTTTTGAAGTCACGAACTTCGATATCGTTTGTTATCTCTTCGACAAAGACGCAAAACGCGTTGGAGAAACTACGCACCCCATTCATACGAAACTGGCGAGCGACTCCAAGTCCGCTTTCGCTGGCATTCTTTTCCGCAACGTGGCGCCCGCTTCGCGCCAAGCAATTTGCGAAATCATAAACGCGGAGCCTTGGGTGCAGTTCTAAGTCGCAGTTGACCGCATCCCTCCCTTCTGCATAAATCACATTTGATTTGCGATATTCTATTATATTCACGTCATTCGTGAGTATAATTCAGTCCCGAAGGATATAGGCCCATGTCCGACCGCGAACCCGGCTTTTCGACGCTTTCGATCCACGCAGGTGCCGCGCCCGATCCGACCACGGGTGCGCGCGCGACCCCGATCTATCAGACGACTTCGTTCGTCTTCGACGACGTCGAGCATGCGGCGTCCCTCTTCGGCCTGCAGACCTTCGGCAACATCTACACGCGCATCGGAAATCCGACGAACAACGTGCTCGAGGAGCGCGTGGCCGCGCTCGAAGGCGGCACCGGCGCGCTCGGTGTCGCGTCGGGTCACGCGGCGCAGGTTCTCGTCTTTCACACGCTGATGGAATCCGGCGACGAAGTCGTCGCCGCGAAGCGCCTCTATGGCGGCTCGATCAATCAGCTCAACCATTCGATCAAGAATTTCGGCTGGAAAGTCGTGTGGGCCGACACCGACGATCTTTCGAGCTTCGAAAAAGCGATCACCCCGAAAACCAAGGCGATCTTTGCCGAGTCCATCGCGAACCCCGGCGGCATCGTTACCGACATCGAAGGCCTTTCGAAAATCGCGAAGAAGGCCGGCATCCCTCTTATCATCGACAATACGCTCGCAACGCCCTACCTCATCAAGCCGTTCGAACATGGCGCCGACATCGTCATTCACTCGGCGACGAAATTTCTCGGCGGTCACGGCAATTCGATTGCCGGGGTCATCGTCGATGGCGGCAAGTTCAACTGGATCAACAATAAGCGCTATCCGATGCTGTCCGCGCCGCGGCCGGAATATAACGGCATCGTCATCGCGGAGACCTTCGGAAACTTCGCCTTCGCGATTGCAACGCGTGTGCTGGGCCTGCGCGATCTCGGACCCGCGCTTTCGCCCTTCAACGCATTCCTGATCGTGACCGGCATCGAGACCTTGCCGCTCCGCATGCAGAAGCATTGCGACAACGCGCTGAAGGTCGCGGAGTTTTTGAGCAAGCACCCGAAAGTAAGCTGGGTCAGCTATGCGGGCCTGAAGAGCGACAAATACCACGCGCTTCAGCAGAAATATTCGCCGAAGGGTGCGGGCGCGGTGCTGACCTTCGGCCTAAAAGGCGGCTTCGACGCCGGCGTGAAACTCGTCTCGTCGGTCGAACTATTCTCGCATCTCGCCAATATCGGCGACACGCGCTCGCTGATCATTCATCCCGCCTCGACTACGCACAAGCAGCTTTCCGACGAGCAGAAAGTCGCGGCCGGCGCAGGCCCGGATACCGTGCGGCTTTCGATCGGCATCGAGGATGTCGAAGACATCATCGCCGATCTCGAACAGGGCTTGAACGCTTAATCGCCTAAACTCGTCATGCCCGCGACAAGCGCGGGCATGACGATTAGGTGAGCCGGGCCGCGTGATAACTCGCGTAAGCCAGCACCACGACGGCACCCGCCTGATGGGCAAGGCCAAGTGTAAGCGGCACGGCATATAACAGCGTAAAGATGCCGAGCAGCGCTTGCGCGGAAATGAGCGCGAACAACATCCACGCTTCGCGCGAAGCCGCACGGCGCAACTGATAAAGCGCGTAACCGAGTGCGGCGAACCACAACAGATACGCCGTCATGCGGTGGTTGAACTGCACGGCCATCACGTTCTCGAAAATATTCCGCCACCAGGGCTCGAGCAGAAACAACTGCTCGCGCCTGGGATGAAACACACCGTCGATCAGCGGCCAGGTGTTGAAGGTGAGGCCCGCATTCGTCTTTGCGACGATCGCGCCCAGAAAAACCTGCAAGAGAGACAGCACGACCAGCACGATCGCGTAGAGCTTCCCCTTCGCGTCGCCTGCCCGTTTCGGCAGCAATGTCGTTGCGACCCAGACCAGCGCGACAAAGATGATGCAGGCAAGCGTCAGGTGAATAGCGAGCCGGTACTGGCTGACATCGGTGCGCACCGACAAGCCTGACGCCACCATCCACCAGCCGATGAAGCCTTGCAGTCCGCCTAACAAGAGCAGCACAAGTAGTTTCCAGCCGAGCGCGCGGCCGATCTTTCCGCGCCACCAGAAGAATGCGAGCGGAAGCGCAAACGCGAAGCCGACGATCCGGCCGAGCAACCGGTGCGCCCATTCCCAGAAATAGATGAACTTGAAATCGGCAAGCGCCATTCCCTTGTTGATCTGCTGGTACTGGGGAATGGCCTTGTACTTCTCGAACTCGGCAAGCCACGCCGCGTCCGTCAGCGGCGGAAATACGCCGGTCACCACATTCCATTCGGTAATGGAAAGACCCGAGCCGGTGAGCCGCGTCGCGCCGCCGAGCATCACCATGCCGGCGACGAGTGCCGCCACCGTCCAGAGCCAGCGGCGCACATTACGCAAAGGATCGGTGCGCATCGGATCGGTTACATGCGGCATCGCGTCGGCAATTCCCGTTTCACAAGGAACCGCGCGAGGTCTATAGAGCGGCACCCTTCCCCGCAACGCCCGGAAAGCCGCACCTTCCTATGCGCCAGCGCACCCGCAAATTGATCGGCACCGTTCTGCTTCTGGTGTTCGTGATATTCTGGGCGCTGTTCGGCATGCTCGTCGCCCAATCCCGCGTCGTCGAACTGCCGGGCTATGGCCGATTTCTCGTTTTTCTGTTTCTCGGTTTGGTTTGGGTGCTTCCCGCAGGTCTCTTGATCCGCTGGATGGCACTAAAAGACGCCTAGCGCGTGACGCGTCAAATAAACTAAGCGACGTCGAGTCTCTTGAAGCAGTTCGGCAGCGAGAACGGCACGCCAGAGCGAAGCACGTCCGCATAGCGGATCGCCTGAAAATTTCCGTTCAGAGAAACGCGCGGCAGCGCGGTCATGTGTTCGCGATGTTCGGGGAAAATCACGCCCGGCCGTGTCGTCACCGCAAGTTCGTAACCCGCGTCGCTCGCAAGCGCGAAATCGCGTGCGCCGGCGGAAGTTTTGTCGCCGACAGGATAAGCAAAATCCGTGGGCTTCTTGCCGACTGCCTTTTCGATCACCGACGCGCTCTGCACCAGTTCCTGCTTTGCCGTAGCGGCATCCCACTTCTTCAGCATGTAGTGGTTCACGCTGTGTGCCCCGATAGTGATCAGCGGATCGGCGGCAAGAGTCTCGATCTCTTTCCAGTCCATGCAAAGTTCTTTGCAAGGCCCAAGCGGATCGACGCCATAGCGCCCGCATAGATCGGTGACGACGCGGCGCATTTCTTTTTCGTCCGAAAAACTGCGCAGCCACCAGTAAATCTCTGTGTAGACGCTCTGCTTCGCACCGGCATTGGCGCAATCGAAGAAGCGCGACTTGCCTTCGACTTCGATCACGATGCGATCGGTCGCCGCGATGACGCGCTCCAGCGCAATCCACCACAACAGGCCCAGCTTGTCCGGAAAACTCGTCGCGATGAACAGCGCGGCCGGAACGCCATGCTTCTTGAAGATCGGATAGGCAAATTCGAGGTTGTCGCGATAGCCGTCGTCGAGCGTGAAGCAGACGAAGCGGGTCGCATAATCCTGTTCGCGCAGCCGCCGCCTGGCTTCAGTGAGCGAAACGATATCGATCTTTTTGTAGCGCAAATATTCGATCAGCGTTTCGAGAAACGCCGGCTCGATTTCAAGCAACGCATTCGGCTGAAAGCTTTCCGCGCGCGGGGGCCGCACGTGATGCATCGTGAAAATCGTGCCGATGCCCGACGAGAGCGGACCAAAGACCTTCCAAGCGCCCGTGAAGTAGAGCGCTTCGAGGCCGAAGCGGATGCCGGCGGTTCTCAAATTCATAGTTCCGTCAATGGCTTGGACAGCCCACGATTTCTACCAATCTGCCAACGGATTATTGAGATTTCTTTGACAGTCTCTGCCAGCCCAAGGGGAACTCCGGGGAAAGGCGTAAGAAACGTGCTCCAGCGCGTCGAAATGTTACGGACACCACATGCCGATACCGCCGCTTTTGCGCGGGTCGCACTGTTTCGCGATCTGGCGGCAGCCGAGCCGGTCTGGCGCGCGTTCGAACAGAACGCGAATCTGACGCCTTACCAGCGCTACGATTTCCTCAACCTTTGGCAGCAGCATATCGGCGAAAAGGAAGGCGTGAGTCCGCTCATCTTCGCCGCGTTCGACGCCAACGACGAACCGCTTTGTCTCTTGCCGCTCGGAAAATTCGCGCGCGGCCCCTTCCCCGTCGCGCGCTTCCTCGCCGGCAAGCACGCGAACTACAATTTCGGACTTTGGCGGCGCGGCCATGTCTTCGATCGCAATTTCGTGCAGCAGCTTTTCGATGCGCTCGCTCGCACTGAGCTCGATCTCGTGGCGCTTGAACTGCACAATCAACCTTATTCCTGGCATGGCGCGGAAAATCCGCTGCGTGCATTTGCGCATCAGCCTTCTCCGAGCATCGGCTACCGCCTGAAACTCGGCGAGCCCGGCGAAGCCGTACTCGCGCGCCAGCTGACTTCGAGCTATCGCGGCCGCATCCGCGGCAAGGAAAAGAAACTCGCGAAGCTGCGGGGCTATCGTTATTTCGTGGCAACTTCGCCGGAAGAGATTCAGCGCTGCATGGACGCCTTCTTTGTGCAGAAGCGGCAATACATGACGGCGATGAAAATTCCGAACCCGTTTGACGAGCTGGAAGTGCAAGCGTTCCTGCGCGAGGCCGCGAAAGCCCGCGTGCTCGAAATCCATGCGCTCGAATGCGAGACGGAAATCCTCGCGCTCTACGCGGCCGTCGTTGACGGCAAACGCGTCTCGACCATGATCAGTTCATACACGGCAAGCGAAAATTCGCGCTGGAGCCCCGGCATCATCACGCTTTCGCACGCGGTCGCGAATGCCGCCGATCGCGGCTTCGAGATCATGGATCTCGGCGTTGGCGAAGCCGAATACAAATTCGTCTACTGCGACGAGAAGGAAGAACTGTTCGACAGCTTCATTCCGCTGTCGCCCAAGGGCCACGCGCTTGTGCCGCTCCTGCGCGCGCAGGCGGGTCTCAAGCGCTTCGTGAAATCGACGCCCGCTCTGTGGCGCGCGGCCAAGACCGTGCGCGGGCTTCTGCCGCGCTAGGCGGCTGCCACTTCAGGCGCTGCCTTTGGCGCCGGTTCGTCCGGCGCAACCGCAACCACCGCAATATTCGAGAAGCCCATGCCGCCGAGTGCGTCTGCCGCAGCAATGCCTGCTGCGGTGTTGTCTTCGAGCGCGACCACGACCGTGCCGCGCGCGAAGCGGCCAAGGCGCGACGCGTAGGAATAGCGAAGCAGGCTGGGCGTTGCGACAATCACATGATCGTAAGTCTGCGCGATAGCGCCAAGCACGATCGCAAGCCGGTCCGCGGAAAGGATCGCCGCCATATCGGGCATCACGCGTCCGATACCGAGTATATGCGCGCGCGACGCCGGATCGCGCTCAATCGCTTCGGCAAACGAAACCTTGCCTAGCAACAGATCGCCGATGCCGTAGCGCACGCCTGCCTTCTGGCTGATCGCAGCTTCCGCATCGAGATCGACGAACAACGCGCGGGCGCCGCCTTCGGCGAGTTCGCGCGTCAGATCGAAGGCAAGCTCGGAAGACGGCTCGTTGCCTGCGCGGGTCACGATCACGATGCCCCGGCCCATGTTGCGGACCTGTAGCGTCAACGGCCCTGTCCGCAGGCTGTTGGCAAATTCCGGCTTCAGGGAAGTTGCGCGCGGCATCGCGGGTGCGATCGGCGCTTCTTCCTCGATATAGACCGGCTCATGCAATACCGGGCGATAGACTTCGCCGCGTAAAAGCTGGGCCGTTGCAAGGAAGCCGATCATCGCGATCAGCGCGCCGATGGTCACGATGAACACGATCGGTAGCTTCTTCGGGAAGTGAACTTTGGTGGACGCAATGGCGCGTGAAATGATGCGCGCATCCGCTTGCACCGCGTCCGGCGTTTCGCGCGAAACGGTGTCGCGATAGCGCGAGAGATAAGATTCCAGAAGGTCGCGCTGCGATTTCGCATCGCGCTCGAGCGAGCGAAGCTGCACGTCCTGTGTGTTGAGCGCGCCCGACATCTTCTTCTGCTGATCGAGCGTCACCAGAATAGCGTCTGCCTGCGCGGAAGCGATCCGCGAGTCGTTCTCGTAACCGCGCGCCATCTTGTCGGCAGCGAGCCGGGTCTGGGTTTCGAGATCGGCAATCTGCGCACGCAATTCCTTGATGCGCGGATGCTGATCGAGCAGCGTCGACGACTGCTCCGCGAGTTGCGCGCGAAGCGTGACACGCTGTTCGTTGAGCCGGCGGATAAGATCGGAGTTGAGAACCTCGCTGGTTTCGACCGGCTTTCCGCTTCTCAGAATATCGCGAATGATACGCGCCTTGGTCTCGGCATCGGCTTTCTTCGTACGCGCGGCGGCAAGCTGCGTATTCAGTTCGCCGAGCGACATCGCGCTCAGCGAGTTATTATTCGGGCCTACATAGAGATTCGATTTGACGCGGAATTCCTCGACCTTGGATTCCGCTTCTGCAACGCGCGTACGCAGCCGCTCGATTTCGCCGGCGAGCCACTGCCCTGCCTGCCTGATCGAGTCCTGCTTCGCCTGCTGCTGCAGCCGGATGTAACCTTCCGCAACTGCGTTCGCGACGCGCGCGGCGAATTCGGCATCCTGCGACTGAAATTCGATCGAGATTACGCGGGATTTGTCGACCTGATAGACCGTGAGACGCTCGAAGTAGCGCTCCAGAATCCGGTCTTCGTCGCTCATGGGCGCGTTGCTGCGCGAAATCCCGCCGAGGCCGAGCAGGGAATCGAGGATCGAGCCCCCGGCATTCGGGTTGAACTCGGGGCGTTCGGCAAATTTCAGATCGCGGATGATTGAGCGCGCGAGATCGCGCGAGAGCGCGAGCTGCACCTGGCTCTGTACGGCTTCCGCATCCAGCAGCGTGCGGTCGCGTTCCGCATTCCGCTCGCCCTGCGCCTGATTGTAGGGCGTCTCGCGATTCTCGATGATCACGCGGGCTTCGGACTTGTAGCGGGGGGTGATCAGGTTGACGGCGAGAAAACTCAGGACCGCCGCAGCCACCGTAACCGTCAGAATGGTGAATTTGCGGGCCCAGAGCGCCCGTCCGAGGGCAGAAAGGTCGAGCTCCGATTCGCCCCGGGGGGCGGGCATCGATTCTGCTGAACTGGAGGGGGGCTGACGACGCATCTGACTAAACGACTCCCACGCAACTAATGGCCACATAAGAAATCATTAGGGTTGCCATTGGGTTAAGGCGGCCCCCGCCTGCGCGTGAGTCAGATTCCGTTAACCATGACGCGGTAAGAATTTGGCAACCAAGAAAGCCCTGTCCGCGCATGTATTTCCGGCCGGTCATCCTCCTCCTTGCGGCGCTTGCCCTCTCCGCCTGCGCAAGCGCCGGTCCGCGCCCCGGTCCCGACGCAGCGTTCGAGAGCGCCGCTTACACCCTCGATGGCGGCGACAAGCTCCGGGTCACCGTATTCGGACAGGAAGGCCTCACGAACTCCTATGCCGTGGACGGTTCGGGCAAGATCTCGATGCCGCTGATCGGCCGGGTCGATGCCCGCGGGCTGACGACCGCACAGGTCGCGTCGAACATCACCGCCAAACTCCGCTCCGGCTTCGTGCGCGAGCCGCACGTCGCGGTCGAAGTCGAAACTTTCCGGCCGTTCTTCATTCTCGGCGAAGTCACTGCAGCCGGTCAGTACGCCTATGTGAACAATCTGACCGTGGAGACAGCGGTTGCAATCGCGGGCGGCTTCACTCCCCGCGCCAACCGCTCCACCTTCACCATCGTCCGCTCGATCAACGGCGTTCAGTCGAGCGCCAGCGTGCCGTTGCACTTCAACGTGCGGCCCGGCGATACGATTACAATCCACGAACGCTGGTTCTAGAGCGAGCCGCTGGCTTGGCGCCGCTCCGCATCCTCCACGTACTGCGCGCTCCGGTCGGAGGTCTTTTCCGTCACGTCTGCGATCTGGCACTTGAGCAAACTATGCGCGGCCACGCGGTCGGCGTAATTGCAGACAGAACCACCGGCGGCGACAACGCAGAACGTGCCCTTGCCGCATTGGGTGCGAAACTAAAGCTCGGCGTTTCGCGCATTCCCATGAGCCGTCACGCAGGTTTGAGCGATGTTGCCGCGGTCCGCTACGTCTCGACGCATGCACGGCAACTCAACGCCGCTGTCGTTCATGGCCATGGCGCGAAAGGCGGCGCTTATGCGCGGCTCGGCGCGGGGAACGCGCTTCGCGTCTACACGCCGCACGGCGGCAGCCTTCACTTCTCGCGCACGAATCCGGTCGGCTTCGCCTATCTCAGCGTCGAAGCGATGCTCTTGAAGAAAACCGATCTTGCGCTTTTCGAAAGCGAATATGCCAAGGCGGTCTTCGAGCAAAAGATCGGAACGCCTTCGGGACTTTCCACTGTCGTTCACAACGGTGTCCGGCCGGAAGAATTCGAACCCGTTACACCCTCGCCCAACCCCGCAGAAATTCTTTTCGTGGGCGAACTGCGCAAGCTCAAAGGCGTCGATGTTCTGATCGAGGCGCTCGCACTCCTGAAAAATCGCGGCAAAGCGTTGCGTGCGGTGATCGTGGGTAGCGGACCAGATCGCGACGCTTTCTTTGCGCTTGCAAAATCTCGCGGTCTCGAAAGTGCAATCGAATTTGCCGGCGCGATGCCCGCACGAACCGCCTTTGCGAAGGGCCGCGTGCTTGTGGTGCCGTCGCGGGCGGAATCCCTGCCCTATATCGTTCTCGAAGCGCTCGCCGCCGGAATGCCGGTGATCGCAACCAGAGTCGGCGGCGTCCCGGAAATCTTCGGCCCCGACGCAAACGCGCTCATTGCGCCGGGCCGCGCCGACATGCTCGCAGATGCAATCCAGAGCCGGCTCAGCAATGGAAACGGCGATACAATTTCACGTCTCCGGAACCGCGTTTCCGAATTGTTTACCGTATCGGCCATGACGGGCGGTGTTTTGGGCGCTTACGAACGTGCGCTCGCTTCGCGTAACCCTTGAGTCTGCGCGTTAGCATTAAGCCTTCCGAGACGGATTTTCTCTAGTTTTCCCTGACTTTTAGGTGGCTCGGGGGCCGCCTGTAATCAATTGCCGGGGACCAGATGCTAGGCGCCGATAACCGCAACAAGAACGCGCGCTCATCCGATATCGCTGCAAGCGCCGTCGCGAAAGCACGCAGCACGCAGCCGCCGCGCGAGTTGAGCCCGCTTGCCAAGATCATCGCGAGCGAGCCGGTCGCGCCTGCGATGTCGCCGGTCGTGTTGGGTGGTTCGATCCGTATCGCCGAATTTGTGTTGTTGTCGCTGATCGGTCTCGCGATCTACGGCTACTACGTCTATCCGGACGAAGGCTTTCTCTGGCGCTATGTAATTGCGACGTTCAGCGCTTCCGGCGCGGCTATGCTCGCCTTTCATATCGCTGACGCCTACGACGTCTCGGCGCTGCGGCGGCCGATATCTTCCTTCGCACGGCTCACGCTTGCCTGGACCGCGATCTTCCTGATCGCCTTTGCATTCCAGTTCTTCTTCCGGCTCGAAGGCCAGTATTCGCGCGTCTGGACCGCGAGCTGGTATTTCGCCGGCCTCGCCGCTCTGTTTGCCTTTCGCTTGTTTGCCGGCGCGAAAGTGCGTCAGTGGACGCGCGAAGGCCGCCTGATCCGCCGCACGGTGATCGTCGGCGGTGCCGCGCCCGGCGAGTTGCTGATCGAAGCGTTGCAGGCGCAGCCTGACTCCGATCTCGACATCCGCGGCGTGTTCGACGATCGCGGCGACGATCGCTCGGCCCCGATGATCGCGGGCAAGCCGAAACTCGGCACCGTAGACGATCTCGTCGAATTCGCGCGAAAGACGCGCGTCGATCTGTTGCTCGTCTCGCTTCCGGTGACCGCCGAGCAGCGCGTGCTGCAGATGCTGCGCAAGCTCTGGGTGCTGCCGGTCGATATTCGTCTTGCCGCGCATATGAGCAAGCTGCGCTTCCGTCCGCGCGCGTACTCCTACATCGGCAACGTGCCGGTGCTCGATATTTACGACCGGCCGATCGCCGACTGGAACGTCGTCCTCAAATGGCTGTTCGACAAGATCGTCGGCACGCTGATGCTGATTGCGCTCTCGCCCGTGATGCTGCTCACCGCACTCGCGGTGAAGCTCGACAGCAAAGGTCCGGTGTTCTTCAGACAGAAGCGCTACGGCTTCAACAACGAGCTGATCGAGGTTTTCAAGTTCCGCTCGATGTATACCGACATGACCGACGCGACCGCCGCCACGCTCGTCACCAAAGGCGACCCGCGCGTGACCCGCGTCGGCCGTTTCATCCGCAAGACCTCGCTCGACGAACTGCCGCAGCTCATCAACGTCGTCTTCAAGGGCAATCTTTCGCTGGTCGGCCCGCGTCCGCATGCGGTGCACGCCAAGGCGCAGAACCAGCTCTATGACGAAGTGGTCGACGGCTATTTCGCGCGCCATCGCGTGAAGCCCGGCATCACCGGCTGGGCGCAAGTGAACGGCTGGCGCGGCGAAACCGATACGCCGGAGAAAATCCAGCGCCGCGTCGAGCACGATCTCTATTACATCGAAAACTGGTCGGTGTTCTTCGACGTCTACATTCTGGCGAAGACGCCGATTTCGCTCCTGAAAACCGAGAACGCCTACTGATGCCGAACGCGGCGGTCGCTTCCTCCGCCTATACGATCTCGCCCGCGCGCACGGTCGAGAAGCTGCGGCATCTGATGCTCTGGCTCGCCGGATTTTCCGGCGCTTTCGTCTTAACCGAGCCTTCGCCCTACGAAATCTTCGCCTCCGCCGCGATCTTCGTTTTCTTCGCGAGCGGCCTTGCGCTCCGGCGCGGGCACATCCCGCTGCTCGCGCTGCTTGTCGCCTATTGCTTCGGTCTTTCGATCGCGGTGATCCCGGTGGTCGCCGAACCCAAAACCGCGCTTTGGGTCGCGGTGTCGTGGTTTCTGGCCGCAACGACGCTCTTCTTCGCCTGCGCAATCGCGGAAGATACCGAGCGCCGTCTGAAAATTCTGATGAGTGGCTACATGGCGGCGGCAATCGTCGCGTCGCTTGTCGCAATCCTCGCCTATTTCCGTTTGCTGCCGAGCGCGGACTCTTTCCTGCTTTATGGCCGCGCCAAAGGCACGTTCAACGACCCGAACGTGATCGGCCCGTTCCTCGTGCTGCCCGGTTTGCTCGCAATCAAACGCGCGCTTTCGTTCCGGCTGAAAGACCTCGTGATCGGCGGCGCACAGGTTTCGATCATCGCGATTGCAATCCTGCTTTCCTTTTCGCGCGGCGCCTGGGGCCATTTCGCGGCGTCCGCGGTGATTTTCATCGGGCTCTTGTTCATCGTGAGCAACGATCCGCGCGAGCGCACGCGCATCGTCGGCGCAACGATCGCGGGTTTCGCGGTGCTCGCGCTGCTGCTCGCAGCAATCCTGTCAATGCAAGGCGTCGGCACGCTGTTCACTGAACGCGCGACACTCGATCAGGCTTACGACACCGGCCAGCTCGGCCGCTTTGGCCGGCACATCCTCGGCTTTGAACTTGCGCTCGACAGGCCGTGGGGTCTTGGCCCCTTCCAGTTCGCCAAGATTTTCCCGGAAGATCCACACAACGTCTATCTCAATGCTTTCATGACCGGCGGCTGGCTCGGCGGAATCACCTATCTTCTGATTGTCAGCATGACGCTGTGGGTTGGATTGACCGGCGCGTTGCGCGCGACACCGTGGCGGCCGGTGCTGCTTGCGACCTGGGCGACCTTCATCGCGGTCGTCGGCGAAGGCGCGATCATCGACACCGACCACTGGCGGCACTTCTGGCTGCTGACGGGCTTGCTGTGGGGCGGCGCGATTGCCGCAAGCCGTTATCGTCCTGAATTTACGCGTGGTTCCGCGACAAAAGATGCGCCCGCAACGCCCGGCCCGTCGTTGCAGCGCAAAGAGCGGATCACTATAGTCCGCGCCTTGTCGGAGCGTGGCGCAGCCCGGTTAGCGCACTAGTCTGGGGGACTAGGGGTCGTGGGTTCAAATCCCGCCGCTCCGACCATTTTCTTTTCAAGGCCGGCCACACATTGAATCGTTTTATCAGCGCTCTATCGCTCGGCCTTCTCGCTAGCATCGCAACTTCGCAGAACGTTGCCGCGCAACGCGGCGGCGAAGTCACGGTTACGATCACGCCGGGGCCCGAGATCAAGGCCGATCTTCCGAACTATGCCGCAAGCGGCGAGCATCGCCTGCACTTCCAGAACACGACTTCGCGCGACGCAAAGATCGTGTCGATGGAATTGCTGTTCGTCGATCAGCTCGACAAGACGACGACCTGCGATAATTTCTTCGGCAACACCATCGGTGCCGCGGTTCGCAAATACGATCTGAAGAATATCGAAGTCCCTTCGGCGAAATCCGCGACCGCAACGGCGAAAATGCTGCCGCCCGCGAAAGACGACAAGGATCGCGTCGAACCGGGCTTTCACGACGAGCGCACACAGCGCTACACGTTCATCGCCTGCTACAAATTCACGTTCGAACTCGATGGCGCCGAACTCGAAGTCTATCCGCTGGCCGGCCGCTGGACCTTCGATCGCAAGAGCGGAAAGTTATTGACGAAGAACGTCGCGGGAAAAGCGGAACTGCTGCCGCGCTAGCCGCCCTTCCGGCTTGCATCCAGCATCCGCCGGCATTCGCCCAACTCATAAAGCGTCGCTTTCAGGAGACGCACCGCTTCTGCAGGCAAGCGCATACTGCCCGGCGACTCCGGCATTGGCGCGCGCGGCGAAGGCGCGCGCATCTGCGGCTCGGCCGGGCGCGGCTCGTAACGCTCTTCCTGGGTGTTACGCATCTGCACGCGCGGCTCTTCGCGATCCGGCGCGGGCGCAAATTTCCGGAACGGAATCGCAGGACCGTCGTCGTCGTAGCTTTGCGGCTGCACCGGCGGTTGCGCGCGCGGCACTTCGACGATGCGCGGCTCCATCGCACGCGGCATCTCGGGCTCGAGACGCGGACGCTGTGGCGCCACGAAATTCACGACGCCACGCGCGCCGGCTGACACGCTCAAATTCTCGGCGTCGGCTTCCAGCGCTTCCTGATCGAAATTGACGTCGCGCAGACGCGCGGGATCGGTTTCCGCCGAGCGTCCGACTGTCTGCACGTAACGCAGTCCCTGGTCTTTCAGGATCTGCTGCACGCCGCGGATCGTGTAGCCCTCTCCGTAAAGAAGATGGCGAATGCCGCGCAGGAGATCGACGTCATCGGGGCGATAATAGCGGCGTCCGCCGCCGCGCTTCATCGGCTTGATTTGCGCGAAGCGCGTTTCCCAGAAGCGCAAGACATGCTGCGGCAGATCGAGGTCGTCTGCGACCTCGCTGATCGTACGGAATGCGTCCGGACCTTTTTCCACTTAACGCCCTGCCTGACGTCGAGCGGTCAGCGTTTTTTCGCGTCGCCGTTCCGCCCGTTGATTCGTTGCTTGAGAATATTCGATGGTTTGAAAACCATCACCCTTCGCGGCTCGATAGGAACTTCTTCTCCCGTCTTCGGATTGCGGCCGACGCGCTCGCCCTTCTGGCGCACGATGAAAGAACCGAAGGAAGAAAGTTTGACGTTCTCGCCGCGCGCGAGCGAATCCGCGAGTTCCGTCAAAACCAGTTCGACGAGCGCCGCCGACTCGGTGCGCGACAAGCCGACCTTCTGGTACACGACTTCACTCAGGTCAGCGCGCGTGATGGTCTTCCCGCTCATTGCCGCCCCCGCGATGCAACTACTTATCGTACTGATAAAGCGACGTTATTTGGCGCGCCGCGCCGGGTCAACGGGGTCGCAATAAAACTGTCGTGTGCCGTATCACCAGCGCAACAGTGTAGAACCCCAGGTGAAGCCTCCGCCCATGGCTTCCAGCAGGACGAGATCGCCTTTTTTGATCCTACCATCGTTCGCAGCGGTCGAAAGCGCGAGCGGAATTGACGCGGCGGACGTATTTCCGTGCTTGTCTACCGTCACGACAACCTTAGCGGGCGCAATTTTCAGTTTCTTCGCGCTGCCGTCGATGATCCGCAGGTTCGCCTGATGCGGCACGAACCAGTCGATGTCTTCTGACGAGTAGCCGGTCGCGGCATAGGCATCTTCGATCACGTCCGTGATCATTCCCACCGCATGGCGGAAGACCTCTTTACCTTCCATCCGCAGGTGACCGACGGTTCCTGTCGAGCCGGGACCGCCGTCCACGAACAACTTGTCTCTATGACGCCCGTCGGAGCGCAGCTTGGAGATGAGAATGCCGCGGTCCTCGCGCGTCCCGGGCTGTTCGGTGCGCTGAAGCACCACCGCCCCCGCGCCATCGCCGAACAGCACGCAGGTGGTGCGGTCGTTCCAGTCGAGAATGCGAGAGAAGGTTTCGGCTCCGATCACAAGCGCGCATTTGAAATCGCCTGAGCGCAGATACTGGTCGGCATTCGACATCGCATAGACGAAGCCGGAACAGACCGCCTGCAGATCGAAAGCGGCTCCCCGTACGATGCCGAGTTCCGCCTGCACGGTCGTTGCGGTCGCAGGAAACGTGAGATCGGGTGTCGAGGTCGCGACGATCACGAGATCGATGTCGGCCGCCGTCATGCCGGCGTTCGCGAGCGCCGCTTTTGCAGCCGCGATTGCGAGATCGGAAGTTTTTTCGCCCTTCGCTGCGATATGGCGTTCGCGAATGCCTGTGCGCTGCACAATCCACTCGTCGGTCGTATCGACCATCTGGGCAAGTTCGGCATTGGTCAGCGTGCGGGCCGGGAGATAAGACCCGACACCCCGCACGACCGAGCGGTACACTGTCACGGCTGCATTTCCTTGGCCGGTTCGGGCGGCTGCGTTGCTTCGCGGCGCAGCCCGTCGGCTATTCCTTTTAAGAGATTGTGGCGCACCACGTCGTAGCCGATTTCCGCAGCGGATGCGAAGCCCTCCGCGTCAGTTCCGCCATGGCTCTTCACGACGAGCCCGTTGAGGCCGAGGAACAGACCGCCATTGACCTTTCGCGGATCCATCTTCTCGCGCAGCACGCGAAATGCGCCGCGCGCGAACAGATAGCCGATCCTCGCGCTTAAAGTTCTCGTCATCGCCGCGCGCAGATACTCGCCGATCTGGCGTGCGGTTCCCTCGGCGGTCTTCAACGCGATGTTTCCCGTGAAGCCTTCGGTGACAATGACGTCAACCGTGCCCTTCGAGATATCGTCGCCCTCGACGAACCCGCGATAGTCGAAATGCGGCGAGTTCATTTCGCGAAGAATTTGCCCCGCTTCGCGGACCTCCTCGACGCCTTTCATTTCCTCGACGCCAACATTCAGGAGACCAACCGTCGGCATTTCGAGGTCGAACACGACGCGCGCCATTGCGGCACCCATGATCGCATTGTCGACGAGCTGCTTGGCGTCCGAGCCGATCGAAGCGCCGACATCGAGTACGACGCTTTCGCCGCGCATCGAAGGCCAGATCGCCGCGATTGCGGGCCGATCGATACCGGCGAGCGGCTTGAGGCAAAACAGGCTCATCGCCATCAGGGCGCCGGTATTGCCGGCCGAGACCGCGACATCGGCCTCGCCCTTCTTCACCGCCTCGATCGCAAGCCACATCGACGAAACCTTGCGGCCTTTGCGCAGCGCCTGGCTCGGCTTGTCGTCCATCCGCACAGCTACGTCGGTATGAACCACGCGCGCGTTCTTGATGCGCGACTGCTTTGCGAGGATCGGAGCAATCTGCTTCTCGTCGCCAAACAGAAGGTATTCGGTGTCGGGCCGGCGCAGGGCCGCGATTTCAGCGCCGGGCACCGTCACGGCTGGGCCGTGATCGCCTCCCATGACGTCGATCGCGATGCGGACCGTTCTGGACATGCGGAATTGGCAGCAGGCTGTCGGGCTTCAGCCGGATGATTGGAAGTGCCCGGCCCCGCTCCGGCGCTGACCGACAATAGCGGTTCGGCGTACCCGTTCAACCCGGGACGAAAAACAGCCGACTTATCAACATCTTGTTATGGTTTCTTGATTCTTTCTTTCAGTTCGGAGAGCTGCTCGAACGGACTGCGCTTCGGCTCCGGCGGCGCTTCTTCCGAAACCGGGCCATCGAACGCGGCACCGGGCTTCCGCGGATAAGGATCGACCGCAAGAATCAGAAATTCCGTCGCGAGCGCGCCGAGATCGATCTTTCCGTCCACGATCAGGTCCGGAAGATCTTCGATCTCCTCCTCGTCGTCGGTAGAGGCCTTGGTTTCCAGTTCGGCAGCGAAGTCGACCGCGATGTTTTCCGCGACCGGATTGTCGAATTCCTCAAGGCTGACGACGCAGGTCTGCCGCACCACGCCTTCGAGCTTGCCCGTGACCTCCGCGCCGTCGGCTAACGTCGGGTGCACGTCCAGATGGACCGTCAACGAAGGGATCGAAACGACGCCCGCAGCCTCGGCAAGACGCGCGCGCGTCGCTTCATCGGGCACGAGTTCGAAAGCCTGTCCTTCGCGCCCAACGGAAGCGAGTTCTACCTCGTAACTCCAGACCAGTTCATCGTCAGCGTGCATCGGCAGTTGCCTTCATTGTGCAGGAAATACGATTTCCGCTGCGAAAAGCTTTCCAGAAGGTTGCGCTCCGAGCTTAGCCGCAGCATCTAACGCATAACGCGCAAGCAGCTCAGCCATTTTTGCTTCCGCACCGGCGAGAATATTCCGTGCGATCGCCCCGGCAAGTGCAGCCTCATCGCTTTTCGCAATGGCAGCGCCATAGGACGCCGAGCGGCCAAGATAGGCTTCCGCAAGCGTGCGCATTTTCTTCGGCACCGTGAGATCGCCGATGCCGATCTCGCGCAGACTGGCGTCCATGTCTTCGAAGAAGTGGTCGAGCAGCGCCTGACCTAGCGCAACGCCGGCCTCGCCTTCCTTGGAAAGCCGCTCGGTCACGAGATGGATGTGCAGCACCAGAAGATCGAAACGGCCTTCTACCGTGTCCGGCACGCCGAAATCCGCGTAGAATACGGGCTGCCGGGCCTGCGCCACGATGGCGCCATAGAGCCGTTCGATGATTTTACGGCGTCCGGAATCGCGCTTGTTAAATAGGAACATACCAACCGGGGTGTAGTTTGCGTTTCGTTGCCGCGCGGGGTAGTCGCGGGGTCGCGACAAGTCAATCCGGCAATTAACCATGAAGCCTGTCCGCCTGCCTCAGACCGCAGTTCTTCGCCGCGCGATTGCGCTTGCGGCGTTGTTGTCGTCGGCCGCGCTTGCGGGCTGCACTTCGGCTGACATCCCGGTAAACGGCCTCACCTCGACGTTTAACCGCGGCTACGTGCTCGACGAGAACGCGTTGCAGCAGGTGCCGGTCGGCTCGAGCCAGGAGCAGGTTCTGCTGGTGCTCGGCACGCCTTCGACGGTCGCAACGCTCTCGGGCGAAGCCTTCTATTACATCTCGCAGCGGACACAGCAGACCGCGTTTCTGCAGCCCCAAATTATCGATCAGCGCGTGCTCGTGGTTTACTTCAGCCCCGATCGCCGCGTGACGCGGATCGCCAATTACGGCCTGCAGGACGGCAAGATTTTCGACTTCATCAGCCGCACGACAATTGCAGGCGGCTCGGACATCAGCCTTGTCGGCAGCATGTTGAGGAACGTCGGCAACCTCAATCCGTTTGGCGTGAGCAACTAATTCACGCGCACTCATAAAGAAAAAAGCCCGCGAGGATCGCTCCCCGCGGGCTTTTTGTTTCGTTCGTATCCCGCTTAGTGCGCGAGGATCGCGAGCAACAAGAGCGCCACGATGTTCGTGATCTTGATCATCGGGTTCACCGCCGGACCGGCCGTATCCTTGTAAGGATCGCCGACCGTGTCGCCGGTAACGGACGCCTTGTGCGGCTCGGAACCCTTGCCGCCGAAGTGACCGTCTTCGATGTACTTCTTGGCGTTGTCCCACGCGCCGCCGCCCGAGGTCATCGAGATCGCGACGAAGAGACCCGTCACGATCACGCCCAAGAGCATTGCGCCGAGCGCCGAGAAGCCCGCAGCTTTGCCGACTGCCCCACCGCCCGCGATGTAATACATCGCGAAGTAGATCACGATCGGCGACAGCACCGGCAGGAGCGACGGAATGATCATTTCCTTGATCGCTGCCTTGGTCAGCAGGTCGACCGCCTTGCCGTAATCCGGCTTGTCGGTGCCCTTCATGATGCCCGGCTTTTCGCGGAACTGACGGCGCACTTCCTCGACGATCGAACTGGCAGCACGGCCTACGGCCATCATGCCCATCGCGCCGAAGAGATACGGTAGCAAACCGCCAAACAGCAGGCCCACCACGACGTACGGATTCGACAACGAGAAATCGACCTTCACGCCTGCGAAGTATTTGAACTGCGCGGCGTTCGCGACGAAGTAGTTGAGATCCGACGTGTAAGCAGCAAACAGCACAAGAGCGCCGAGACCGGCAGAACCGATCGCATAGCCCTTGGTGATCGCCTTCGTCGTGTTGCCGACGGCGTCGAGCGCGTCGGTGGCCTTACGCACGTCCTTGGGCAGACCCGCCATTTCGGCAATGCCACCGGCATTATCCGTGACCGGGCCGAACGCGTCGAGTGCCACAACCATGCCTGCGAGCGCGAGCATCGTCGTCACAGCGATCGCGATGCCGAACAGGCCTGCGAGCGAGTACGTGACCAAGATGCCGCCGATGATGACGAGCGCGGGCAGCGCGGTCGCTTCCATCGAAACCGCGAGACCCTGGATGATGTTGGTGCCGTGACCGGTCACCGACGCCTGGGCGATCGACTTCACCGGACGATAGTCCGTGCCGGTGTAGTACTCGGTGATCCAAACGATGAGGCCCGTCACGACGAGACCGACGACGCCGCAATAGAACAGTGACGTACCGGTAAAGGTGATGCCCTGAGCGGTGATCGGAGCGTTCCAGCCGACGAGATAGTGCGTCGCGATGGCAAGCGCCGGCAGCGAGAGTACTGCCGAGGCGATGAAGCCGCGATAAAGCGCACCCATGATCGACTGGTTCGCCGGCAGCTTCACGAAGAAGGTACCGATGATCGAGGTGATGATGCAGGCGCCACAGATTGCGAGCGGATAGAGCAAGAGGTTGCCGAGCATCGGCGAGCCCGCGAAGAAGATCGCGGCCAGCACCATCGTCGCAACAACGCTCACTGCATAGGTTTCGAACAGGTCGGCAGCCATGCCGGCGCAGTCGCCGACGTTGTCACCAACGTTGTCCGCAATCGTGGCAGGGTTACGCGGATCATCCTCGGGAATGCCAGCTTCGACTTTGCCGACGAGGTCGCCGCCGACATCCGCACCCTTGGTGAAGATGCCGCCGCCGAGACGCGCGAAAATGGAAATCAGCGAAGCGCCGAAGCCGAGCGCGACAAGCGCGTCGATGACCGTGCGGCTCGCTGCCTGAAGACCAAGACCGAACGTAAGGAAGCCGTAGTAACCGGCGACGCCGAGAAGCGCGAGACCGGCAACGAGCATGCCCGTGATCGCGCCGGACTTGAACGCGATGTCGAGACCCTCGCCGAGCGACTTCGTTGCGGCCTGCGCGGTGCGGACGTTTGCACGTACCGACACGTTCATACCGATGAAGCCGGTCAGACCGGAAAGGATCGCGCCAACGGCAAAGCCGACCGCGACGAGCGCGCCGAGCAGCCACCAGACGAGAGCGAAAATGACGATACCGACGACACCGATCGTCAGGTACTGGCGGCGCAGATAAGCCTGTGCGCCTTCGCGGATCGCAGCCGCGATTTCCTGCATACGCTGGTTGCCAGCGTCTGCGGAGAGAACGGAATTCGTCGCCCATACGCCGTACGCAATCGCGAGTACGCCGCAGGCGAGAATGAGCCATAAAGCAAGCATCGATTTGCCCCTAGTCTTGTCGGAAATTGCTTGCGCGTCGCAGGCTTGAGATGCCCGGCGCGATAGCCTTCGGGGCACCCCCCAAAGCGCGCAACCTTTGCCAAAAATGCCTTAGCGGCGCAACTCGGCGGAGGCCCATTTCGGCAGGATTTCGGAGCGAAATCCGCGTTCTTTTGGCTTAGAAGTGGCTGAAGGACGTCGTTGCGAACGAAAGTTCCTTGCCGTTCGCGTCAAGGACCACGACTCCCTCGCCTTCCCCGAACCTGCCGATGGCGGTAACCGGGACGCCTGCTTTCCCGGCGGCCTCCGCGAAAGCAGTAAAGCGCGCTTCCGGAATGGCCGCGAGAACCTCGTAGTCATCGCCACCGGTCAACGCAGTCGCGAGCAGCGCGGATTCGCCGGCAATCGCATCATGCGCCGGATTCGAGAGCGGGATTTTTGCGGTTTCGATTTGCGCGCTTACACCGGACACAGCCGCCAGCTTACCGAGGTCGCCAACGAGACCATCGGAAATGTCCATCGCCGCGTTAGCGAAGTCTCGCAACATGGGTGCGAGTGCAACGCGCGGCTCCGGAACGCGATACCGGCGCAACAATTCGGCGGCCTGCGGCTTGTTGAGATCGCCAAGACCTCCGCTCAAGAAACGCCGCTTCATTTCGAGCGCGAGCGCTGCGTCGCCTATCGTGCCGGAGACAAGAATCAGATCTCCGGCCTTCGCGCCCGCCCGTTTCACCATCTTGCCAGACGGGACTTTGCCGATGGCCGTAATCGAAATGGAAAGGGGTCCCGGCGTTTTCGTCGTGTCACCGCCGAGCAGCGGACAGAAGAACGCGACGCAATCTTCGCCCAATCCGCGCGAAAAATTGGCGACCCAGCCTTCGTCAATCTCTTCCGGAAATGAAATCGCGAGCAGCGCGCCGATGGGTTCGGCACCTTTCGCGGCAAGATCGGAAAGATTCACGCGTAGCGCTTTCTTGCCGATGGTCTCTGGCGGATCGTCCGGAAAGAAATGCACGCCCGCGACGGTCATATCCGTCGTGAGAACGAGGTCGTAGCCTGCGGGCGGTGTCAGATAAGCGGCGTCATCGGAAAGTGCGAGCGCGCCGGGATGCGTTGCGAGCGGTTTGAAGAAGCGCTCGATCAGCTTGTCCTCGCCGCTCGGTTCGCGCTTCGTGGTCATTCAGTTTGCGAAGTCCTTCGGACGCGCCTGTTTCGCGAGCGCGTCTAACACTGCATTCGCCATGCCGACATCATCTTTGTCGAGAAACGCAGCTGCGACATCGACATATTCGCTGACCACGGCACGCACCGGAATGTCGGGCCGGTGATAAAGCTCGTAGGCGCCTGCACGCAGCGTTGCGCGCAACACGCTTTCGACGCGCTTCAAGGCCCAGCCCTCGTTCAGCGTTTTGTCGATAACCGGATCGAGGGTGAGTTGCTCGCGCACCACGCCTTCGACGACATCGCGGAAATGCTTTTCTTCCGCTTCCTCGTAGCGTTCGCCTTCGATCTCGCGTCCGATCCAGTGCCGCTCGAATTCGGAGAGCACGTTCGGAAGCGGGCTCGCGGCAATATCCATCTGATAGAGCGCCTGGACCGCGGCGAGACGCGCCGCACTTCTTTCCTTGAGCGATGTCTTCGCCATCTCAGCGGCCGATCTGGGCGCGGGCGATGCGGATCAGCGCGAGCGCGGCAGCGGCGGCTTCGCCGCCCTTGTCGCCTTCCGAGCGCTTCGCGCGCGTCCAGGCCTGTTCTTCATTCTCTACGGTAAGAATGCCGTTTCCGATTGCGATGCGCTTCTCGACACCGAGGCGCATCAATGCGTGCGCGGATTCATAAGCGACAATACCGAAATGCTCGGTTTCGCCGCGGATCACGCAGCCGAGCGCAACGATGCCGTCATAGCGCCCCGACCCGATCGCCATCGAGGCGGCAATCGGGATTTCGAGCGCACCTGGCACGGTCATCCGGTCGGCTTTCGCTCCGGCCTTTTCAATACGAGCAAAGGCACCCGCGACGAGTTCGTCAGCGATGCCTTCGTGAAAACGCGCTTCGATGACGAGCAATCGCGCGCCTTCGAGCGGCGCTTCTTTTGTGACGGATGCGGGTTTGAATGCCATTGCGGCTGCGATACAGCGCCTAGCGATACTCGGCAAGCCGCGCGACATAGCGCGCCAACTGGTCGACTTCGAGGTTTACCTTGTCGCCCGCCTTGAGCCCGTTCCAGTTCGTCACCTGCAACGTATGCGGGATCAGGTGAACGGAGAACTCGGCACCCTTCACTTCATTCACCGTGAGTGAAATTCCGTCGAGCGCGACCGACCCTTTTACGGCGATATAGCGCGCAAGCGGCTCCGGCGCGCGCAGCGTAATCTTCGACGACTGATCGAAGTCCTCGCGGGAAACGACCTCGGCGATGCCATCGACGTGACCGCTCACGAGATGCCCGCCCAGTTCATCACCGACCTTGAGGGAGCGCTCGAGGTTGATCTTTGTATTCGTCTTCCACGCGCCTGCGGTCGTGATACGGAGCGTTTCCGGTCCGGCTTCGACTTCGAACCAGTCTTCGTCGCGGCCGACCACCGTCAGGCAAATGCCGTTGCACATTACCGACGCGCCGAGATCGAGGGTTTTCGCATCATAGCGCGTCGCGATGCGAAGGCGCTTGAGGTTCGACTTCGACGCAGGATCGAAACGGCCCGTTTCAGAACGGATCACGCCGACATCGGTGACAATTCCCGTGAACATTCTCTACTTCCGGAACAGGCGGATCATGCTGTCTTCGCCGAGCATCCGCTCCTCGATGATTTTCAGTTTTGGCGAAGCGAGCAAACCGTCGAGCGGCAAATCCTCGATCGCGTCGATTGCGTCCGCGCCGAGGGTCACCGGCGCGCGTACCACTACTGCTTCGTCGACGAGATCGTTTTGCAGAAGCGACGCAGACAACATCGGCCCCCCCTCGACAAGCAAACGCGTGATCCCGCGCTTGCCGAGTTCCTGCATTGCGTCGGCGATCACCGGCTTGCGGAAGCGGTCCTTCGTGCACTGAACGCGAAGGACTTCGGCGCCTTTGTCCTCCAGCGCTTTCTGCGCGTCGGCAGCAGCGCTTTCACCCGCAATCACGATCAGCTTTCGCTCTTTCGCGGTCTTGACCAGATGACTGTCGAGCGGAATGCGCAAAGACCCGTCGAACACGACGCGGATCGGCGAGCGGTCTTCCATTCCCGGCAGGCGGCAATCGAGCTTCGGATTGTCCGCGATCACCGTGCCGCTGCCGACCATGATCGCATCGCTGGTTGCGCGCAGAACATGCGCTTCCGCCATCGAAACCGGACCGGAGATGCGCGCGGGCTTGCGGCCCGCAAGTCCGGTCTTGCCGTCGGCCGAGACGGCGATCTTGAGAATAATGTGCGGACGGCCATCGCGGACCCGGCGGAAATGACCGGCGTGGTCAATCTTCGCTTGCGCGGCCCCTATGCCGACGATGGTATCGATGCCGGCGTCACGTAGCATCCTGATGCCGTTGCCGGAGACGAGCGGGTTCGGATCTTCGATCGCGATGACAACACGCCCGACCTGCGCCTGGATCAGCGCATTCGCGCAAGGCGGCGTCTTCGATTGGTGCGCACAAGGCTCGAGCGTCACGTAAACCGTCGAACCCTTCGCGGCGGCACCCGCCGCTTTCAGCGCTTCGGTTTCCGCGTGCGGACGACCGCCCTTCGCAGTGACGCCGCGCGCAATGATGACCGGTTCGATGCCGCTCGTTTTGACGATGATCGCACCGACCGAAGGATTGGGTGCCGCGAGCCCCATATTGCGCCGGCCGAATTGCAATGCGGCGTCCATGAAGCGCGCGTCGTCACCGCCGAATGACGAAGCGACCTTCGCGATTTGCCGGGCGTTCATTCCGCGCCTTTAGGCCGCTCGCCGTCGGCGAGTTCGCCGAGCACGTCTTCGAAATCTTTCGGGTCGCGGAAATTACGATAGACTGACGCGAAGCGCACATACGCGACGTCGTCGAGTTGCTTCAGCCCGTCCATCACGAGTTCGCCGACCATCTCCGACGTCACTTCTTCATCGCCTGCGCTTTCGAGACGGCGGACGATGCCGGAAACCATCTGGTCGATCCGGTCCGGATCCACGGGGCGCTTGCGGAGCGCGATCTGGACCGACCGGAGAAGTTTGTCGCGGTCGAACGGCGTGCGGCGGCCATTGCGCTTCAACACCGTCAGTTCGCGCAACTGTACGCGCTCGAAGGTAGTGAAACGCTGGCCGCATTGCGGGCACACGCGGCGGCGGCGGATCGCGGCCGAATCTTCGGTCGGCCGCGAGTCCTTCACCTGCGTGTCGGCGTTACCGCAGAAGGGGCACCGCATATGTTATGCCCTCGCCCGCATTGTGCTCACTGATAGATCGGAAAGCGTTCGAGAAGCTTCGTCACCTTCTCGCGTACTGCCGCTTCGACCATCGAGTCTTCCTCGACGCCCTTTTGCGAAAGCACGTTCAGCACTTCCGCGATGTAATCGCCGACCTGCTGAAACTCCTTCACGCCGAAGCCGCGCGTCGTGCAGGCAGGCGAGCCGAGGCGCACGCCCGAAGTCACCGCGGGCTTTTCCGGATCGAACGGAATACCGTTCTTGTTACAGGTGATGTAAGCGCGGCCGAGTGCGTTTTCGGAAATTTTTCCAGTCAGACGCTTCGGGCGCAGATCGACCAGCATCACGTGCGTATCGGTGCCGCCGGAGACGATATCGAAACCGTGCGCGCGGAGGTTTTCCGCGAGCGCTTTCGCGTTCTCGACCACGTTCTTGGCGTAGAGTTTGTACGCGGGCTGCAATGCTTCGCCGAAGGCCACCGCCTTGCCAGCGATCACGTGCATCAGCGGTCCGCCCTGCAAGCCCGGAAACACCGCCGAGTTGATCTTTTTCGCGAGCGCCTCGTCGTTCGTGAGCACGAGGCCGCCGCGCGGACCGCGCAGCGTCTTGTGCGTCGTCGCAGTCACGATATGCGCGTGTGGGAACGGCGAAGGATGTGCGCCACCGGCAACGAGACCTGCGAAGTGCGCCATGTCCACCATAAACACCGCACCAACACTGTCTGCGATTTTGCGGAAGCGCGCGAAATCGATCTGCCGCGGATAAGCGGAGCCGCCGGCGACGATCATCTTCGGCTGATGCTCCTTCGCAAGCTGCTCGACGGCTTCGTAATCGATGCGGTGATCGTCCTTGTTCACGCCGTAAGGCACGGCCTTGAACCACTTGCCGGACATGTTCACCGGCGACCCGTGTGTGAGATGGCCACCCGCCGCGAGATTGAGACCGAGGAAGGTATCGCCAGGCTTCATCACCGCCATGAAGGCGGCCTGGTTCGCCTGGCTGCCGGAGTTGGGCTGCACGTTCGCGAAGCCGCAATTGAAGAGCTTCTTCGCGCGATCGATCGCGACGGTTTCAACGATATCGACCCATTTGCAGCCGCCGTAATAGCGGTTGCCGGGATAGCCTTCGGCATATTTGTTCGTGAGCACCGAGCCCTGCGCTTCGAGCACGGCTTTGGAGACGATATTCTCGGAGGCGATAAGTTCGATCTCGTGCCGCTGGCGACCGAGTTCACCCTTCACCGCGCCGAAAATTTCGGGATCGCTCTGTTCGAGCGTGGCGGTGAAAAAGCGGTTCGCATCGTTGCGATCCACCATCGGATCGGTCGCGGGCATTTCTGGCCTCCTGGCCAAGGTTGATGATGGGTCCCGCCTAACATAGCCGACCCCCAAAAAGAAGCGTCGCGAGCAGTTAGCTGCCCCTATCCATTGCGAGCTTGCGCCGCAGCTTGGCGACCGCGACCTGCTCTAAGCTTTGCGGGCTCGCGCTGGCAGGGCCCATGACCACAACTTCCGTGCCGGTTGCGACATCGATGGCAGCCACGCGGACTACGCCGCCGATCGGGCGCATTTCCACGATCACTTCGCTATCGCCCTTGGTGGGCATTTGCTGGCCCCGAGTCGCTGTGGCGTCACAATGCGGTCTGCAGTTACCGTCGGCAAGGTGACGGTATGCAATAGGCCTAAACCATTGGCGTTACGCTCAAAATATGGGCTTCAAGAGTCCGTCTCGGGCACGTCTTATCGAACCAGTTGATTCCACGAGATTCGCCGGAGAGTAAGATGCCGGAACCTACCGGCACGAAATTGCCTGCCCTTCGCATTGCGCTTCCGGTGTTCCTCGCATCCGCGTTGACCGGTTACGCAACGCTTTATCTCGGCATCGTTCCGGGACTGATCGCGGCTGGCTGTCTCGCGTTTATCGGCGCGTGGATCGTCGACCGCAAATACGGCTCGCTGACCGACGCAATCTCGCGCATCTCACAAGGCGACCGCTTCGCCGAACTCCCGACAACTTCCGACGGCCCCACGTTCGAAAAGCTGGCCGCCGCCGCGGAGGCAATGCGCAAGACTTTGTTGGACGCCGATGCGCTTGCAGCCGACCAGCGCTCGCGCCAGGACGAAGCGCGGCTCCGGCACGCAGGCCGCGTCTTCTTTACTAAGAAATTCCGGACCGCGATTGACGAGGTGCTAACCACCTTTGCCGCAGCGGGCGAGGAAATCCGCGTTACCGCGAACGAACTTTCCGCGCGAAACATCCGCATGCGCGCGCAGGTGTCGGATGCGTCTGCCACGGCAACCTCGGCGGCGCGCGATTCCGAAGCCGTGGCGGACTCTGCAAATAAGCTTCTCAAGCTCCTTGATACTTCCACCGTTCAGATTTCCGCAGCCCAGCAGGCGACCGATCAGACCATCGCCAATCTCGAACGCACCGACCGCATTGTCCGCAGCCTCTCCGTCGCCGCGCATCAGATCGACGAAGTCGTCAAATCCATTCAGTCGATTGCCGACAAGACTTCGCTGCTTGCGCTGAACGCGCATATCGAAGCCTCGCGCGCGGGCGACGCCGGCAAGGGATTTTCTGTCGTTGCAAGCGAAGTAAAGGCGCTCGCATCGCAGACCGCGAAAGCGACCGGCAATATCGACGCGCAGATCAGCGACATTCAGCATGCCGTGCAAGAAACGGTAAGCGCGATCAACGCGGTTTCGTCGAGCGTGGGCACCATGAGCGAAACGAGCCGCGTCATGACCGCAAGCCTCGATCATCAGGCCGAAGAACTTCGCCAGATCAGTGACCGCGCCGTGAAAGTGGCGGACGGTGTCGGCGGCGCGCTTCCGGAAATTTCATCCGCCGTCACGCAGGTCGAAGACGCAGGCGAATCCGTATTGACGACCGCGAACGATCTGATCGACCGCTCGCAATGGATGCTGGATGCGGTCGAACGCTATTTCGCGAACCTCGATAGCGGCTCGATCAAGGTTGGCATTCTGCATTCGCTCTCGGGCACCATGACCGCGAGCGAGCGCCCGCTGCAATCGCTGCTCGTCATGATGATCGAGCAGTTGAACGAGCGTGGCGGATTGCTCGGCCGTCCGGTCGAAGCCGTGATCATGAATCCGCGCTCCGACTGGAAGCTCTATGCGGATCAGGCCCGCGCCATGCTGACCGAGCACAAGGTTTCCGCGATCTTCGGCTGCTGGACTTCAGCGTCCCGCAAACAGGTGCTGCCGGTCGTGGAGTGGGCGAACAGTCTCCTGTTCTATCCGAGCCAATACGAAGGCGAAGAGCAGTCGCCGAATATTTTCTATCTCGGCGGCACGCCGCGCCAGCAGGCACTGCCGGCGATTGATTACTTGCGGCGCATGCACCGGCAGAGATTCTTTCTGATCGGCACCGACTATATTTATCCGCGCACGACCAATGCGATCATCCGTAGCTATCTTGCGAAGGCTGGAATTTCAGGCTCGGACGTCGAGGAGGTCTTTGCGCCCTTCGGTCATACCGACTGGCGCAACACGATTGCCGATCTGCGCAGGTTCGCAGCCGGCGGACAATCCGCAGTCATTTCCACGATCAGCGGCGACTCCAATGTGCATTTCTATCGCGAGTTCGCCCGCGCTGGCCTGACTGCCGAAGTACTTCCCGTGATGTCGCTATCGATCGGCGAAGCGGAGCTCCCCGCCCTGCCCCGCGCGCATATGACCGGCCATTACGTCGCGTGGAATTATCTTCATGAGATGGACTCGCGCAGCAATCGCGATTTCATTTCCGCCTGGCGCGATTTCTCCGGCGAGCCGAAGGCAATCGCAAATGATCCGATGGAAGCAACCTGGATCGGATTCAATCTGTGGGCCGCAGCGGTAGAAAAGGCCGGCACCTTCGATCCGAACCGTGTTCGCGAGGCGCTCGCGGGCCTGACCATCGATGCACCGAGCGGTTTCCGCGTGCAGATGGACGAGAAGAACCAGCATCTCCACAAGCCCGCCGTGCTGGGCCGCATCGATAAGCACGGCAGCATTCAACCGGTGTGGATTAGCGGAGACGTGCTGCCGCCGGAACCCTGGAGCCCGTGGTTGAAAGCGGTGCCGCGCGGCAAAGATGCGGCATAGGTTTGTTTTGTATTACGCGTTGCGCATCCGGAGCTGCGGGCTAGACCATTTCGCTCATCTTTTTCTTGAGCAATCCATAGCAAGTGCAGCCACTCGCCTCTAGGCCTTCGTGATCGAGGACTTCGATCCCGCCTCTGTGCGTGCTGATCAGCTTGGCTGTTTTCAACTGGCTGAGCGCGAGATTGACGGTCGGCCGCGATACGCCGAGCATTTGTGCGACGAATTCCTGCGTAAGATCGAAATTGTTTTTCTCGACCCGGTCATGCACCTGCGCGAGCCATCGGCACAGCCGCGCCTCCAACGGATGGAGAAGATTGCACACCGCGGCCTGCTGCGCCTGCACCAGCAGGAACGCGTGATAGCGATCCACACGCGCGCGGACCTGAGGGTTGGTCTGCAGGATGGCCTTGAAGGGTGCCGCTTCGATCTGCAGTGCCGCCCCCGACACCTGCATTACCGTGCGATTGAAACCGCGCTTTAGTCCCATACCAACGAAGGAGTTCACCACACCTTCTCTGCCGACCAGCGCCGTTTCGACCATGTTGCCGTCGTCGGCTGCAATCAAAACCGATACAAGTCCGCTGACCGGGAAGTAGACGTATTCGATCTCGGCGCCGTCTTCCTGCAGCATCATCCCCGACTTCAATTGCACCAGTTTTAAATGGACAGCCACTTTCGACTGCTCTTCCGGCGGCAAGCCGGCGAGCAAGAAATTGGAATCGAAAATTGGAGACGGCATCGATTTGGTCCCTGCTTGCCCTCCGGAGGGGCAGAGACCGCTGCGTTCTAATTGGCGTGCCCGACGCACACCCGCAGTGGAGACCGATTCTTCAGTAACTAGATGGCCTTACAGAATCCCCAGCAATGTACGTACACAGCCACGTACGTAGTGACAGTAAAGCACCCGACACAGCCGGGGCTTTGCGGATAGGCGCTAAGTACTAACGTAGTAACCGCGCGGGGATACGTCCGTTCCGACAATCGAAAAGTGTACCGTTAGAGACGGATTTGCCCGCAGGAAACGCATTCGTATGTGACGGACACATTGCCGTCGTCATGCTCGAAGCGATTGGCTTCGCGGCAGCTCCAGCTTCCGCACTTGCAGCGGGTGGGCCGCACGACGATACGCGGCACGTCGGTTTCCGACTTGGAATTGTCCTGTTTGCCCACGGCAAGCTCCCCTTTTGAGGCGGGAGCGCAATTGCGGAGCTCTCAGTTGGCGGCAGGTACCCAGGGACGGACGCCAATGTGTGTAATGTACATTACACAAGAGAGTGTGGCGACTCGTAAAAAAGCGGCCGGGACTAAGCCCGGCCGTTGGTAATGCGTCTTGGGTTCAGATTAGAGGCGATAGAGGATCTGGTCGGTCCAGAAGCGCTCGAGGCGCTGCAAAGCCTTGTTCAGAACCTGAAGGTCTTCGGTGCCGATGCCGCCGACTTTCTCGAGCGTGCGAATGTGCTTCTGATAAAGCTCTTCGACGATCTCGTGAACTTCCTTGCCCTTATCGGTGAGGCTGATGCGCACCGAGCGGCGGTCGACCCGCGAACGCTGGTGATGCAGATAGCCCATCTCGACGAGCTTCTTCAGGTTATAGGAAACGTTCGAGCCGAGATAATAGCCGCGCGTACGCAACTCTCCGGCCGTCAGTTCGCTGCCGCCGATGTTGAACAGCAAGAGCGCCTGCACGCTGTTGATGTCCGAACGGCCGCGACGATCGAATTCGTCCTTGATCACATCGAGCAGACGGCGATGCAGCCGTTCCACGAGCGTCAACGCCTCAAGATACGGCGTCTTCAGCTCTTCGAATGATTCAAGCGGTTCGCCGGCTTGCGCCGCGCGCGCTACGTTTTTCATGTTCTACGCCCCGTGTGTTCGTTCTTACTTGTTATATTTCGGCAGAGTTTTCTTCCGCTCGTGGTGCATCTTTGTACACAAGACGCGAAAAGGAAGCCTTAAATTGAATGATAAATGGAAGGTCAGGAATCAGCCTTGCCAATTCCTTTATGAAGCGCAGAAAACCCATATAAAACGCGATCTTTGTCGCAAATCAGCACGGAAGCGCGCCGCTACCTGCCTCAATCTGGAACGTCGCGTGCACGATTCCGAAACTACGTTTGAGGCCTTCGCACGCATCTTTGAGAAAAGCGTCGTCGAGCGAAGCATTCGGACGAACGAGATGCACGGTGAGCGCAATCTCGGTCGTGCTCATCGCCCAGATGTGCAGGTGATGCACGTCCGAAACACCCGGTAGCGACGCGAGATAACGCTCGACCTTTTCGCGATCGACATTCGGCGGCACCATGTCGAGCGACATGTTCACACTGTCGCGCGCGAGCGACCACGTACTCCACAAAATGACGAGCGCAATGGCGATGCTGATCGCAGGATCGAGCCACAGCCAGTTGGTATAGAGAATGAGAATGCCCGCCGCGACGACGCCAAGCGAAACGGCGGCGTCGGCCGCCATGTGCAGGAACGCGCCCTGAATATTGATGTCGTGCTCGCGCCCGCGCATGAAGAGAAGAGCAGTCGCCGTGTTAACGACGACACCGATCGCAGCGACCACGATCACCGTCACGCTCGCGACCGGCTGCGGCATGAAAAAGCGCTGCACGGCTTCGGCCACAATCCAGACCACGGCCGCGATCAGCAGCGCTGCATTGGCGAGCGCCGCGAGAATGGACGCACGGCGATAGCCATAGGTGCGGAGCGCGGTCGCAGGTTTTCGTGCAAGCCAGGCCGCGAACCACGCGATCAGTAGCCCCGCAACGTCCGAAAGATTGTGTCCCGCGTCCGCGATAAGCGCGAGCGACTGCGAAAGAAAACCGAAAACAAATTCGGCGACGACGAAACCGAGATTAAGAGCAATGCCGATCGCGAAGGCACGATCGTAACGCGCGGGGCCATGCTCGTGGCCGCCATGCGCGTGATCGTGTCCGCCGTGCATCGCCGCTTACGACTTCCGGATGTAGTTGATGATACCGGAGAAGTCCCTGTCCGCTTCACCGCTATCGGCATACTTCTGATAAAGCGCGGCCGCATTCGCGCCGAGCGGCGTGTTCGCGCCCGCGGCCTTCGCCGCTTCCTGCGAAAGCTTCAAATCTTTCAGCATCATCGCCGCGGTGAACCCTGCTGCATAGTCGCGGTTCGCGGGTGACGTCGGAACGGGTCCCGGCACCGGGCAATAGGTCGTCATCGACCAGCACTGACCGGAAGACTTCGACGAGATATCGAACAGCTTCTGCTTGTCGAGCCCGAGCTTTTCCGCAAGCACGAACGCTTCCGAAACGGCGACCATCGAAATGCCGAGGATCATGTTGTTGCAAATCTTCGCCGCCTGCCCCGCGCCCGCAGCACCCGCATGCACGATGGTCTTTCCCATCTGCTCCAGAATCGGCTTTGCTTTCGCAAACGCCGCGTCCGAGCCGCCGACCATAAAGGTAAGCGTGGCACCCTGCGCACCGCCGACACCGCCGGACACCGGCGCATCGAGCATCAGAAATTCTTTTTTCTCCGCGTCCGCAATCACAGCGCGCGCGGTTTCGACGTCGATGGTCGAGCAATCGATGAAGACCGCACCCTTCTTCGCGCGCGCGAACACACCGCCATTGCCGAGATAGACGTCGCGTACGTGCTGGCCCGCAGGCAGCATGGTGATGACGACGTCCATATCCGCCGCCGCATCGCCGATTTCCTTCGCGGCTTTGCCGCCAGCTTCAGCGACTTTGCCCGGACCCGCGGGCGTCACGTCATAGCCGGTGACGCTGTGGCCTGCCTTGATGAGATTCTGCGCCATCGGCAACCCCATGTTGCCGAGTCCGATAAATCCGATCTTCGCCATGAGAGCCTCCCGGAATTTTATTGATTGTCTTCTTCGAATACCTTGAACCGTACGAGCACGTAGCCTGCGACGAGCAGCAACTCGACAAGCGTAAGCAGCACGAGAAGTCCCGCGAGTTCCGCAAATACGATATCCGCCGAAATCTGTGTCGCGACCACTATCAGCCAGAGTGTCGCGCCCCATGCCGAGCCGAGCCACAGCGCAACACCGGCAACCACGTCGATCACGGAGAAGAAAATGGTCCAGGCTTTTGCATGCATCCGCATCGCCTCGAACGGCGTGCCGAGCGGCAGGCCGCAGATGATCGCCCAGCCGATCAGCCCTTTCACCATCATGAAGCCGCCGGCGACGCGCTGGAAATAGGTCATGCGCCGCCGCCACGGCTTCACCTTTACCGAGTCACGGCCGATCGCTTCGTCGAGCGGATCTTCGTAAAGGCTCACAGCCTGAGTTCCTCGCCCGCCGATAGCGGCGCAAAATAGCTTTTCACTTTTTCCTCGCTCACCGCTTCGAGCGAGGGCGGATTCCATTTCGGCGCATTGTCTTTATCGATCACCACCGCGCGAATGCCCTCGTAGAATTCCGGCTCGCGCGCGACGCGGTTCACGATGCGAAATTCCGTCTGCATGGCTTCCGCGAAATCGAGCGATCCGCCACGCTGCACCTGCTCGAAGGCAATCTTGAGGCTCAAGGGCGACTTCTGCCGTATCGCGCGCGCAAGCTGGGAGGCGAACTCGTTCATTTCGCCGTCCAGCGCGCCGAGAATTTCCTCGACCGACGGCAACGTGAAGATGCGGTCGATCAGCGGATGATCCGCTTCGAGTTTGCCTTTGTGCCGGCTGATGGAGAAGGTTTTGAGAATCTCGCTGACACTCTCGTCGGTCGTGAGCGCGCGTTCGAGTTCGGGGAACTGCGAGGACGCGATGCGATGGGTCGCGAGCCCTGAATAGATCGCGTCATCCGCGTTCACGCGCCAGCCGGTAAGCGCAATCCAGATACCGATTTTGCCGGGCAGCCGCGGCAACAAATGCGTGGCGCCAACGTCAGGAAAGAAACCGATACCGACTTCCGGATAAGCGAAGGAATATTTGTCGCCTGCGACGCGATGCGTGCCGTGTATCGACAAGCCGACGCCGCCGCCCATCACGATGCCGTCGATCAGCGCGACGTACGGCTTCGGATAATGCTTGATGCGATGATTGAGCGTGTATTCGACGCGCCAGAAGTCGATCGACTTCTGCACGTCGCCCGATTTGTATTGCTCATACAAAGCGCGAATATCGCCGCCGGCGCAGAACGCGCGGTCGCCTGCCGCGCGCACAACGACGCGATCAATCGCGGAATCGTTTTCCCAAAGATCGAGTTGTCTCGCTAACTGCCGCACCATGTTGTCGGTCGCGGCGTTCAGCGCATGAGGGCGGTTCAGCGTGACGAAGCCTGCGCAGCCCTGCCGCTCGAACAGAATTTCCGGCTCGTTGCTCATCAGTTACCGAGCATTTCGCGCGCGATGATGACCCGCATGATTTCGTTGGTACCTTCCAGAATTTGATGCACGCGCACGTCGCGCAATACGCGCTCGATCGGATGGTCGCGCAAGTAGCCGTATCCGCCGTGCAGTTGCAGGCAGCCGTTGACCACATCGAACCCGGTGTCAGTTGCGGAGCGTTTCGCCATCGCGGCCATCTTGGTCGCACCGGGCGCCTTGTTGCTAACCTTCTGCGCCGCCGCCCACAGCAGGAGACGCGACGCTTCTAACTCTGTCGCATAATCGGCCACGCGAAATTGCAGCGCCTGAAAATCGGCGAGCCTTTTGCCGAATTGCTTGCGCTCGCGCATGTATTCGATGGTGCGGTCGAGGCAGAACTGCGCGCCGCCTAGCGAACACGCGCCGATGTTGAGCCGCCCGCCATCGAGCCCCGCCATCGCGATCTTGAAGCCCTGCCCCTCCGTGCCGATCAGGTTCGACACCGGCACGCGGCAATTCTCAAAAATTACGGCGGAAGTCGGCTGCGATTTCCACCCCAGCTTCTGCTCCTGCGCGCCGAAGGAGAGACCCTTTGTTCCCTTCTCGACGACAATGCAGGAAATGCCGCGCGGGCCCGGCTCGCCGGTCCGTACCATGCACAAATATATGTCTGACGCACCGCCGCCCGAGATGAAGGCCTTCTCGCCGTTCAACACGTAATGATCGCCGTCGCGCTTCGCGGTTGTGCGCAGCGACGCCGCGTCAGAGCCTGCGCCCGGTTCGGTCAGGCAATAGCTCGCAAAACTCTCCATGGTGCAAAGCTTCGGCAGGAAGCGCTTGCGCGCGTCCTCGGCCCCGAAGGAGTCGATCATCCAGGCTGCCATGTTGTGGATCGAGATATAGGCGGCGGTCGACGTGCAGCCCTGCGCCAGTTCCTCGAAGATGATCGCGGCGTCCAAACGCGTGAGCGCAGAGCCGCCGACGTCTTCCTTGACGTAAATTCCGCCGAAGCCGAGCGCGGCTGCCGCTCGCAACTGCTCGACCGGGAAGATCGATTTCTCGTCCCATTCCCGGGCGCGCGGCATCATCTCCTCGCGCGCGAAATCCCGCGCCGCGTCGCGGAAAGCCTGCTGTTCTTCGGAGAGTTCGAAATCCATGGGGAGCGAATATGCGGGGGTTTGGGCGCGCGTCAACGATAAGCAGGACAAGCATTTGGAGCGCCAGCTATAGCGCGATATTGTAGCGTTAATCGCTACACCAGAGGACAAAGCCAGCCATGCCGCCGATCACAGGCAAAGCCCGCCCCGCCGACGTCGTGCCGCTGTCCGGCAGCAAGAACACGAACCTCGGCCTGACCACGCGCATGCGCCGCAACCGCCAGACCGAATGGTCGCGGCGGCTGGTGCGCGAAAACACGCTCACCACCGACGACCTGATCTGGCCGCTCTTCATCTGCGAAGGCACGAACACCCGCGAGCCGATCGCATCCATGCCCGGCGTCGAACGGCTCTCTGTCGATCAGGCCGTGCGCGAGGCTGAGCGCGCGATGAAGCTCAAAATCCCCGCGCTCGCCCTGTTCCCGAATACGCCTAGAGCGCTGCGCGACGAGAATGGCTCGGAAGCGCTGAACCCGGACAATCTGGTTGGCCGCGCGCTCCGCGCGATCAAGAAGGAATTTCCCAAGATCGGCCTCGTCGCCGATGTTGCGCTCGACCCCTACACCTCGCACGGCCACGACGGCGTGATGAAAGACGGCGTCATCTTGAATGACGAGTCGGTGGCGCTCCTCGTCGATCAGTCGCGTGTGCTTGGCCAATGCGGCGCGGATGTCGTCGCCCCTTCCGACATGATGGACGGCCGCATCGGCGCGATCCGCGGCGGACTGGACGCCGCCGGTTTTTCGGATGTGCAGATTCTTGCTTACGCCGCGAAATATGCGAGCGCGTTTTACGGTCCGTTCCGCGATGCCGTCGGCTCGAACACGATGCTGAAGGGCGACAAGCGCACCTATCAGATGGACCCTGCGAACTCCGACGAGGCGCTCCGCGAAGTCGCACTCGACATCGAGGAAGGCGCGGACATGGTGATGGTCAAGCCGGGGCTGCCCTATCTTGATATTGTCTGGCGCGTGAAGGAAGCCTTCGGCATGCCGACGATGGCGTATCAGGTGTCCGGCGAATACGCGATGATCGAAGGTGCTGCGCGCAACGGCTGGCTGGATGGCGACAAGGCAATGATCGAATCACTGCTGGCCTTCAAACGCGCAGGCGCCGATGCGGTGCTGACGTATTTTGCGCCGAGGGTGGCGGAAAGGCTGAAATCCTAGTTTTTACGAAGATAGTGAAGTCAAAACAATAAGTTAAGCGCGACGGGTGGCCAAACAATTTTCTTCCGAACGCCCCTTGAAAATGAAAACGCGCGTAACGAAGTTAAGACTGGCGTAATATGATTTTTGAGATGATTCCTCAGAACGCCAGACTTTTGGCAATTGGCTCAGCTATAGGGCCGCTATGCCATTAAATTTTCGCCCAAATCTCGAAAAGATTGTCGAGCTACTTCTGTATTTGGCTCACAAGCGGCCAGACGCGGACAAATATCAGGCGGTCAAATTCCTTTATTTGGCCGACCGAGAACACTTGGCGCGGTACGGGCGTCCAATTACCAACGAAGCGTATTTTGCTCTTTGGTACGGACCCGTCGCGTCAAACGCCTTAAACCTTTTGAACAATGATCGTTGGGTTTTCGCGCAGGCAAAACTCGAAAGTCTTCCCTTCGAAGTAGAACCTGGGAAGACAAAATCGGGTCACGACACCACGTTTATTCGCAAGCCCCTGCGCGCAGTAAACCTTGATCTCTTTTCGAGAAGCGATCTGCAGATTTTCGATGAAGTGCTGTCAAAACATGGAGACGCTTCATTCGATGATCTTTTTAAACTGACCCACAATCATTTCGCTTATAAAAACGCATGGACTACTCGTAAGCGCGGCGATAGAGCCGAAATGTTTTACGAGGAAATGATCGACGACGAGAAGAAGCGCAGCGAATTAGTTGAAGACCTATCGTCGATCTCTGAACGTCTTTAAATGAAGCTCGGCGAGATTTATTGCTTCGTTTCTGAGAAGGCCATCGGCTACCAAAGCCGAAAAAAGTATCACATATATATCTGCGAATCTGATTGGCGTGACGCCAATGTGGGCCATCTTTTCTTATTTGTAAGCAAGGCAGACTATGGCGGCGACTATCCGATCAAAAAATCTGACTATGGTTTCTTCGATCTTGAAGTGAGTTACGTGAGCTGCGGTCGCACCATTTTTTATTCCGACGAAGAGCTTAAACAAATTAAGCTTGAACCATTGGGTTCACTGAACTTGGGTCATTTGAAAGAATTGTATTCATTCGTCGCGAACAGCAACACAATGGAGCGAGGAAAAATAAAGCTGGTTTGTGAAGCTATTAAGCCATTACTCGCTTAAATCAGCTCACCCCACTGCCACCCACACCACCCTCACACTCATAAACACGATGATGAGCGAGCCGATGGTCCAGAGCGTCGCGCGCATGTCGTGCGTCTGCGCGGTGTAGTAGGCGGCGAAGTGCGCGAAGCGCGAAACCGCGTAGCCGTAAAACAAGACCTGCGCGAGCCATAGCGGCGGCGCGGTCAGCACGTAAAGAAATCCCGCGACCAGAAAGAACGGCACATTCTCCAGATCGTTCTGCTGGATGCGGCGCACGCGCTCGACGCGCTCGTTCGCGTCCAACTGCTTCTTGTTCGGCTTCGGATTGAGCGCGGTCTTCCGCAGATCTTCGGGCGCGCGATAGCCGCCCTTCTCGCGCATCATGTGCCAGACGGTCAGCCACGACATTGCGACCACTTTGAGCACCATCAATGATGCCGCGATGGCATAGGTCGCGAAGATCGGATTTTGCAGGCTGATTGCGTTCATGAACTATTCCCCCGCGTCACTATACATCGTCATGGCCGGGCTCGACCCGGCCATCTCGATAATGAGCGCACTGCTCATCTAAACGAGATCACCGGGACAAGCCCGGTGATGACGAATATGTTCACCGCCCAAACAACAGAAACAGCACGCAAGCAAAAGCCCGGCGCTTGCGCCGGGCTTTGCAATTCAATTCATGTGTTCGACTTAGTCGGTGACCAGGAACGAGCCGTTGTTCGCCACCGGGAGCAGCGGCGTACCTTTGTTACCCGTTACGGACGCGCTCGCAGCGTTGCCGCCGAAATAATACGTCAGGCCGAAAGACACGGCCCACTGCTCAAGACCGGAGCCGTTCGGACCTGAGGGACCGCTTGGCACTACATAGTTGAAGTTGCCATAGGCAGCCCAGTGCGAGTTAAGCGGTACTTGTCCGAGCAGGCCGGCTTGCCAGTCGCCGACGCTCGCGTTGTCCAGCCTCCCGGCATAGGCCGTGAGCTGACCGCCGAACGCAAAGTTCTGCTTCACGTAGAAGTTGGCCTGATCCATCGAGCGGATGGTAGTGCGAACGCCCGGAGCGCCCGCGACAGTGACTGCCGCGCGGTCATGGTTCACGTTCATCGTGCCCCACACACCGATTTCGGTCGCGTCCGTGAGTGCGAAGCCGAAGATGCCGCGCGCTTGACTCAAGTTGATGCTGTTCGCGTTCACGCCCCATGAGCTGGCCTGCATGATGTCGTAGACGACGCCCCAGCTGATCCGGTCGTTCGCGTTGGTCATGTCGCCGCGCTTGTAGAGGCCGGCCGTGAAGAACGACTGCTTCTGCGTGTCGGAGGAATCGGGAACGAGACGAATGCGGCCCGAGAAGTCATAGATCCCGTAGCTTGCGCCGGCCTGCACGCGGACCGGTAAATCGCCGAGGCCAATGCTCGTGTTGAAGCCGCCGACGACGCCGAAGTCGTTGTTGAGCGCGCCCACGCCGCCGTTGATGTTCGTGATGCGGTCGCCAAGAGACTTGAACGCATCGCCGCCGATCCAGACATGGGTATTGGAAAGTATGTTGTTCGAGGCACTGTTCGTGGGAGCAGCGGTGCTGGCGGGAGCCCTGCGCGGCGACGCCGGATTCGTTCTCGGTTGAGCCGGCTGCGCCGCTACCGCCTGCGCGCCAAACAACTTCTCCTGATCGGCCGGGCTGATCTTGTACTTATTGACCAGCGCCTGCTGCTCCGGAGTCAGCGCTAACGCGCTCGCACCCGCGATTAATACCAGCAGCGAACCCGTCGTCAGCGTCCGGACCACGAACCCAAATTTTTTCATCGAAAAGCCCCCAATTCGTGGGGGAACTTTACCCGGATAGGGGGAGATCAAAATACCTCCCGCGCATCCTAAACGCCTGATTTTGCGGGAAATCTGGAAATCTTCCGATCGACGTGGCCTTTCGGACACAGCTCCGGCCCGGCATCGCAGGGCTAGCGGGTGGCGATCGGTTACAAGATTTTTATGCCTGAGCTGGTATCCATCATGCCCTCCCGTGCGGGCTTGAAAAGCGACACTGTCAGCTCGCCTTGCGCAGCGTGATGTTCCGCAAGATCTCCTGCGCGGCCTTCCAGACTTCGTGCTTGAGATAGCCCTTCACGCGCGACTCGGACTCCGGCGTCGCCCAGGACACCGTCTCGAAGATCGGCTCGTGTGCGTAGAAGCGGAACTCCGCGCCGGTCGGCTTGTGGCGGATATAGCCGGCCGCGATTTCGAACTGGTCTTGCAGGACGCGCATCGAGAACTCCATTGCCGGGTCGCTTAACCGGCGACAGGCTTTTCCGTTCCTGCGACGGAAACCGTTCATTAAGCCTGCCGGAAATCGCGCGGAACCAATGCAGGCTCGAGTGGTTCTGGCCATGCTCCGCATTTTCCCGGCGGCGCATTAGTCCTCCTAGGACTGAACCCCGGCCAGAAGGCCGGGGTTTTCTTTCGGGGGCTAGACCGGGTCGCTGCCCTCGACCCCGAGCGCCACCAGAAAGCGCGAGACCATATTGTAGGACGCTATGGTGGCGGTGAGTTCGATCATGCCGCTCTCGTCGAAGTGCGCGCGCACCGCGGCAAATACCGGGTCGGGAACTTTCACATCGATGGTCATGGTGTCGGTGTAGTCGAGCACCGCGCGCTGGAGCTTCGAGAACAGCTTCGAGTTTTCCCAGTCTTCGAGTTCAGCAAGCTGCGCTTCGGAGACGCCCTCCTTCAACGCAAACGCGTGATGCTGCTCGGCTTCGTAAGTGGCGCCATTCAGCTGCGCGATCCGCATGATGCAGAGTTCGCGCAGGTCGCCAGCCAGCGCACAGCGCTGCCGGATCGCCGTCATCATCGCAAGCCAGCCCTCGGATACGGCCGGGCTGTGCAGGAGCATGCGGTAGACGTGCAGCATTTGCCCGCGCTCGGCGACGATACGCTTCGCGAGCGGCTTTGCGTTTTCCGCGTCGATATCCGCGTATTCCAGTCGTGCCATGAATAAGGAGCCGGCCTAGCCGTTCTTCTCGAGCTTGCAGTTCATTTCCATCTTCCCGCCCGGAAGCTGAATCGCCGCCTCGTCGCCTTTGACGTTCATGCTTGCGAAGTTGCCTTCGTAACGCACGGCGGAGCCTGCCGGCACCTGCGGGATCACGACGTTCGAGCCCAGCCATTCGAGATAAACGAAGCCGGGATCGGAGTTCACGTAGGTCAGCGCGATGGGCAGCGGGAAACCCTGGCAGCGCGCAACCAGCGGACCCATGCTGATGCCGCGTGCATCCTGCGCACGCGTCTCCTTGAAGTCGCGGCGCAACTGATGCACGCGCTGCACGCCCATTTCGGCGACACATTCGCGGTCGAAGCACGTCGCGCGCTGATCCATCCACTTGCGCTGGGATTCGAGCAGCGGCTCGAATCCGGGTGTCGCGTTCAGGACGTCGCTCGCAAGCGCATAGAGCCGCGCGATCTCGCGATCGAGCGCAGCGAGTTCGTTATCGCCGCAGGTGAGCTTTTCCCAGTTCTTCTCAGCCTTCGCGCAGTCGAAGCTCGGCGGCTTGCTTTGCATCGGCGGCAACGCGGGCTGCGTTTGCTCCGGTTGCGTTGCCTGCTGTTGCGGTTCTTTCTTTTCGGCTTCGGGCGCCTCGCCTTCGGAAAGGAAACGGCCGCTTACCCAGCCCTTCACGTCGCCGAACGAAACCTGGCACCAGCGCTCACGCTCGGCGGCTTTCTTCTTCGCCTCGCTCGCTTTCGCCCACTGCTTCGGCGTGAGGCCGCCCTTGCAGCCGAGATTCTTGATGCCGTCGCTGTCGCGCGGGATACGGCCGACGATCTTCGACTCCGCATCCGGCGAACGGCGGACGTTCACGCGCTCGTCTTTCTTCTTGAGGCCGGTGATGCGGAAATAATCGGGCCCTTCGGCCTGCGCGAAAGCGAGCGCGGTCAATCCCACAAGCGTTGCCGCCGCCAACAGCGTGCGGCTCGCTCCGCCATATCCGGCGCCTCCGAGGAAAGACATACGCCACGCTCCGCCGTATCAGGGCAGATCATGCCAGCTTTGGAGGCGAAGGCAAATGATCGCGCGCGTCAGATCGGGCGCAGCACCGAATGCAGCCCGGACTGCCTGTCGTAGAGCGCCACATGAATTTGGGGAAATTTCTTCTTCATCTGCTCGCCTGCGGCCTGCGCCGCTTCGAGATCGTCAAACGAAGACTTGGTCTGCCGGTCGACCTGAAGCCAGTAGCGGCCGATTTCTTCCACGCGCTTTTGCTTCGACATGAACTAGTGCCTTAACGCCATTGCTTACGCACAATTGCTAGGAGATTCGCGGCAAAGCGAGAAGCGATCTTTGGCAAAAGTTCACAAGGGAACGAAGTGCCGCACCATCCGTTCTCCTGCCGGGATGGGCCAGCAGCAGGGAGACTTCTTCATGGCCGACAATAGTGGAGGAATGGGTTTGGCGGGCGTACTCATCGGTGCGTTGCTCGTCGTCGTAATCGGCGGCGCGATTCTGATGATGACCGGCGTGATCGGCGGTCAGAACACTTCACGTGTTTCGATCGAATTGCCGAAGATCAACGCGCCCGCGACGAAATAAATTCTCGCATAGACGAAAAAAAGCCCCGCTTGCGCGGGGCTTTTTCTGTTAGCTTCCGTCAGCTGTTTAGCGACAGAGCGTACGGCCGAAGTTATCGACGTAGCAGTTCGGACCCGTCACGCGGTCACCCACGAACGCACCCGACACTGCACCGACGGCAACGCCGACCGGACCGCCAACAACACCGCCGATCACGCCGCCCGTAACAGCACCCGTGAAGGCGCCGCCCGGTTCAGCATTGGCCGGAACAGTGGTCGTAATGGCCGCGAGGGAAATTGCGGCAGCCATGATGATATTTTTCATGGTAGTCTCTCCTTCTCTCTTGGTTGCCTCGACGGGTGTAAACGCGGGCGCCGCGATATTGTTCCTTTTCTCTCCAATCGCGCGTGAAAGGGAATCGCTATTTCGCGTTCCACTTGATCTGAAATTCGATTTCTTCTTCGCCGTCGCCGCGCTCATGCTCGATGTTGAACGTCGCGCGCGCCGGCACATAAACGCGCTCGCCGGCGATCCGAATTTCGAAGCGTTCGCCGTTCTCGATCGCGTCGGCGAGCCGCCGCAGCTTCTCGACGAATTGATCCAGCGGGTAATCCTTCTCGATGTCGCGTTTGCGATTGCTCATGGTGCTCCCTTGGGTTTTTCAGGAAGGCCCGATGTAAGCGGAAGTTTGCGCACTGCCATCCGTAGTTGTGCGGGATGCGGCAATCCGGATCAGCGCTTGGTGCGCGCCGCCTTCGCGCTCATCGACTCCAGCATTCTTTCCATCAGCAATGACAGGAGTAAGAAGCCGACGACCAGCGCGACGTAGAAATAGAATCCGGGCTTGATCTGCACGGTGCCTATCCCGATGCCTTTGAAGGCGATGATCAGGATGGCAAGCAGCATGACGTCCAGCATCGAGAGCCGCCCGAGCAATACGAGCCATTTCAGATAATGCGGCGCGCGGGAAAGATCGGCGAAGTACCAGGCAAACGTCATCGCCAGCATTTTGATCGCGGGCGCGACGATGCCCATGAGCACCACGACCACGAACAGAAATTTATCGATGCGGTAGAGATCGACGGCCGCTTGCCAGAGGCTGATGTCGTTCCGGATAAAGAAAGAAATCCGCGTCGTGAGCAACGGCTGAAAAAGCACATAGCCAAACAGCACGATGTTCAGGATGCTGAGCGGCCCGACGATTTTCGAAATACCGCTGCTCGCTGCCTTTGCCGCCGTCATGACCGCTCCCCAGCCTTACATACAGGCCGGAAGAGCGACTGACGACCGGTTAGACGTCCGGCATAAAGCGATCGTTATCCGCGGCCTTGCCGATTTCGGATCGCGGCGCGCGCAGGCCCGAACCGCCGGGGCCGGTGGTCTGATTCGGCGCTTCGCCGATCGCCGGATCGTTGGGACTGCCGATGGGAAGACCGGCGTCACCCCATTCGCGTTGTGGATTGATGTCGGGTTGTTTGGAAGAATATCTGGACATGCCCCAAGAGGCACGAAAACGTCGTGTTGTTCCCTATTCGATAAAATTTAGCGAATAGGATTTGAACAAAGTTAAATAGTAGCGTGTCGCCATACGGACTCTGGATTGCGGCGAACCAGTTTATAGTCGTGCGTGGCTGGGGGTAGTTTTTTGAAAACAAGAATAGGCGCGCTCGCTCGCCAGGGATTCGAGCCGAACTCGCTCTCGGGATTTGCGTTCGCCATTGGCTGTATCGGCGTTGCCGCGCTCGTGCGGTGGCTGCTTGGCGTCTGGTTCGGCGCCACCCTCTATTTCGTCGCTTTCTTTCCGGCCGTGATTCTTGCCGCGCTCTTCGCGGGATTCTGGCCCGGCATGGCAGCGCTCGTTCTCAGCATCGCGATCGGGATCGGCTTCTTCGTTCCGGCGAATCTGATGGCGGGGTTGCCGGCATCGTTCATGGCGAACCTTGCGATCTATGTGTTCGCCGGCTTCTGCACCATCTGGCTAGGCCACTTGTTTCGCAGCGCGATCCGCGAATTGCAGGCCGAACAGACGCAGCGCGAATTGATCCTGAAGGAAGTCGAGCATCGCGCGCGAAACATGGGCGCACTGGGCGCGGCGATCGTGCAGTTCTCGCTGAAAGAGAACAAGGAAGCAGCCGACCTCATCAATACCCGCATGCGCGCCTTGCAGGCGACGAACGATCTCATCACCCGCGCGCCGAAAATGGAGCCGGATATCGAGAGCATCGTGCGGCAGGAACTCGCGCCTTACGATCTCGCACGCTGCACGATGCGCGGCGGCAGCCTGTCGCTGCGATCCGACATCGCGCGTGCAGCTGGCCTCGTGATCCACGAACTGACGACCAATGCCGTGAAGTATGGCGCGCTTTCCCGCAGCGATGGACGGATCGAGATCGATTGGGCGCAATTCGCCGACGCCATCGAGATCAAGTGGAAGGAAAGCGGCGGCCCCAAGATCGAGACGCCGACGCGTATCGGCTTCGGCACCAAACTGATCGACACGACGGTGAAGGGTTTGAACGGCTCGGTGGAGCGCGAGTTTCAGGAGAATGGATTCTCGTGCCGGATCACGATGCGGCTCTAGCAATTGCATTTCGGCGTAAGCCGCCTAGCATCGACACGAACGAGTCCGGGGACGCCGCTTGCCTCGATTTCTTTTTATCTGCGCCGTCTATATTGCCGCGGTCTTCACGCAAGCCGCGAATGCGCAGACCGTCGATTGCGGCAACGGCAATTATTGTCCTGCCGGCCATGCCTGTCTTGTCGGCGGCACCTGCGGCTTCCTGATCGACGTACCGCGCGGCTCGACCAAGACCTCGACCGGTGGCTTCTGCGAGCCGGGCTATGCCGAACACGAATTCAGGCCCGGCGCTTGCGTGCCGACGAGTTACCAGCAGTGCAAGAACGGCTTCGCCTGCCCGCCGGGAAGCACCTGCACCGCGGACGGGCAATGCGAGGGGCTGCAGGCGGACGGTCCGCAATGCGGCGGCAACCGCTGCATCACCGGACGCGTCTGCTCGAGCAAGAATACCTGCATCAATCCCGATCTAATCCAGGATTGCGGCAACGGCGTTACGCTCTGCACCAAGGCCGCCGCCTGTCAGGAGCCGCGCGGCTGCGTCTATGTATCGCCGGAGCGCACGCCGCAGATGAAAAAAGAATAGGCGTTCGCCGCGAAGTCTTGCGCAACCAATGCCGCCTTCCCACGTTTGTGCGAATGGAGCGCTTCATGATCCAGGCCCAGATCGGCACCTCGAACGACCCTCACCCCCACGCCTACAATCCGGTCACGCAGCCGGAGCTGTTCGAGGGCGTGCTCGCGCGGCGCATCGTGGCGTTCCTGATCGACGCGATCATCGTGCTGACGCCGCTCGCAATCCTTTCGCTCTTCATGCTGGTGTTCACGGTCGTGACGCTCGGCCTTGGCGTTGTGGTCTTCGGGCTCCTCGGACCGATCGCAGCGATCTGGGCTGTGCTCTATGTCGGCGTCACGCTCAGTTCGCCGCATTCTGCGACCTACGGCATGCGCGCGATGGGTTTGCAGATGCGGACCTGGTACGGCGCGCCGATGTATTTCCTGCTCGCAGCAGTACACGCGATCTTCTTCTGGGTACTTTCGACCGTGCTGACGCCACTGGTGCTTCTCGTGACGCTTTTCAACGCGCGCCGCCGCACGTTGCACGACTATTTGACGGGCACCGTGGTGATCAACGACGAGGCACGCGCTGCCTTGCTCAAACGTAACTGAATGTCATGAAAACGCCCTTTGACGGGCTAAGCTGAAAGCGCAATGATTCAGGGCTGATTACGCGCAAGGGGCGATTCCGGGCCGGTGACCAAGCATTCGCGCGATACCCCGCAATTCTTTCTGACGAGCCCTTCGGCTTGTCCGTATCTGCCCGGCAAAAAAGAGCGCAAAGTTTTCACGCATCTGGTCGGAGACCGCGCGCCCGAAGTCAACGACATCCTGACGCATGGCGGCTTCCGGCGCTCGCAGTCGATCGCCTATCGGCCCGCTTGCGAAGCCTGCCGCGCCTGCATTTCCGTCCGCGTCGTCGTCAACGATTTCGAACCCACACGCACTTTCAAGCGCGTGGTGAAGACGAACGCCGACATCATCGGAAATGCGCGGCAACCAATCCCCACCGCCGAACAGTATTCCCTCTTCCGGCACTATCTCGACTCGCGTCACGCTGATGGCGGCATGGTCGACATGACCGTGCTCGACTATTCGATGATGGTGGAAGATAGCCACGTACGCTCGCGCCTGATCGAATACCAGCCGCGCGGACCGGATACGTTCCTCACGGGACGCGGCGAAGGCCCGCTGCTTGCCGTTGCACTGACCGACGTACTCTCCGACGGTTTGTCGATGGTCTATTCGTTCTACGATCCGGAAATCGCACGCGATCGTTCGCTCGGCACGTTCCTGATCCTCGATCACATCGAGCGCGCGCGGCGCATGGGCCTGCCTTACGTCTATCTCGGCTATTGGGTCGATGGCGCGCGGAAGATGGATTACAAAAAGCGCTTCCTGCCGCAGGAGCGTTTGATGCAGGACGGCTGGAAGCGTTTCGACGAATAGGACGTGATCCCGAAAAGTGGGAACCGGTTTTCGGATAAGATCACGTCCAAAATAATATTACGCGATCGTCCCGTTCTGCGCGTCGCGCGCCCATTTCGACGCCTGCGCCAATCCCCCGAACGAATAAAGATGCGTCGCAATCGTGCCGAGATTCTCGGCCGCTGCCGCTTCCGCGAGTTCTCGCACCATGTCGGCGGGCGTCGCGCGCGTGAGCAGCTTGCCGATGGACGTCGCGTGCCGCGCAAAGCCTTTGGCTGAAGCACGCACACCGCAGCGCTGCGCAAATTTCACGAGCGACGGAATGCTGGCTGGACCGGCCATGCCGATCCGCACTTCGTTACCTACTCCGCTTGCGCGCAACGCGCGAAGCCAGGTCACCACCGGCCATGCATCGAAACAGAACTGCGTGACGATGTGAGCCCTGAGCCCTGCCCGGCCGGCTGCTTCCAGCTTGTCGCGGAGCGACGCGCGAAGCATGTCCTCCGGAATATTCGGATGACCTTCGGGATAAGCGGCAAGGCCGATCTCGGAAATTCCATTCGCTTCCAGCACACCGCTTTCGATCACCTGGAGCGCATGTTCGAACGGGCCCGCAGCACGGTCGCGGTCGCCGCCGATCAGCATGATCTTCTTCACGCCCGCGGACGCCGACAGTTTCGAAAGCAGTTCGGCAAGTTTCGCTTCCGACGAAATATTCCGCGCGGCGATGTGCGGCACGGGTTTCAATCCGCGCATGAAAATTCCGGTCGCCGCCTGAATGAGTTTGTCCTGCGGACGGTTCGGCAGGTCGGTCAGATAAATCGAGGTGCCGGTACGCAGCACGGATGCCGCTTCATGCAGTTCGCCTGCGTTCGGCATTACGGCTTCGAGCGAAACATCGTCCAGAACTGCATGAAAATCGGGCGCGTCGGTGGCGGCTTCGAGCTTGTGCGGACTGAGCATCGCTTAATCCCGCTTTCTGGAGATGACGTAAGATTCGTCGTTGAACCAGAGCCCGCCGTGCTTCTGCAGCACTTCTCGCGTCGCCGTCAGATAACGGTCATCCATCACGACTTTGGACAGGCGATCGTCTTCCACCTGTGCGACATAGATCGCTGCGTTCCACGCCGCGAACAGCGTCGAGGTGCCGATGGAAGAGCTTGTGTCCGCCGAAATCTCGCTCGGCAGCGTGTGCATGTCGTAGCGGAAGATCGAGCGGTTATCGGCGTAAGCGTTGAAGTTGAGATCGCGTCCCGCCGTGCCGAGTTCGTTCTTCACGGCCTTGAGGATGGCGTGACGATCCTGCGTATAAGGATTGTCGCCCGGCCAGACCTTTTGGATGATTTCCTGTCCCGGATCGTCGCCGCGCGAGTGGATGCCGATCATGCGGCCTCCCGGCCCGAGTGCGCGCGCGAGCGGCGCGATTACCTTCTTCGCCTTGAAGTCGACGCTCGAACGCAGGCGGTAAGGCTGCGATGCCATCACGAGATCGTAGTTCGCGTCCGTCGCGCCGCGCTTCGGGATGATGTTGTCCAGCAGGAACTTGTGATCCTGACGATAGATCACGAGGACCACCGGCCGCTCATAAACCGGATTGCCGCTCTTGGGCGAGACGCGCGCTTTCCAGTTTTCCGCAAGGAACGGCTGGAGCGCGGAGATCTGCGATTCAAACGAGAATGCGGAATTTCCGGTGAGCGCGAGCTCGTGCCAGACCATGCTGCTTGCTGCTTCGCGCGAATGCGTCGTCAGCCACGGCGCTTCCGAATAATACATATTTGTCAGCACCAGCACCGTCGAAGGATGCTCGAAAAAGCGGTCCGCCATCTTGTCGAGCGCGAGCCGCACGTCTTCGAGGCTGATTTCCTTGCCGACGATATAGAACGGCAGCGTCGAATAGCGTTCGTGCATCGCGCGCATCACGCGCGAGAGGACGGTTGCATCACCGACACCAGCGTCGAAAACGCGAAGCGCCGGCGGACGCGGGTGAATATTGCCGAGCTCCATCCCGACGCGATTGGCGATCACCGACTTCTCGCCGCAGGTATTCACGAACAGAAGATATTTCTGTCGGTTGTCGAAGAAACGGAAATTGCGCTGCGGATCGTCGCCTTCCTCGCCGGGAGGCGGCGAAGGCGGAATTGAGGAAATCGGCCGGGGCGGCATCGGCCGTTCGATCACCGCGCCGCGCCCGGTGGGCACTGCGTCATGCATGAAGGAGCGGATACGATCGAGCGTGACGGTCGTGATACGTCCGCCGTCCCGCAGGCGGCTGACGAGCTTGCCATCGTTCACTGCGCGGCGTCCGAAAGTCGACTCGGCAAGGCCCGCGCGGCGGCAATAGTCGGAAATTTCCTGGAGTATTTCTTCGGCCTGCATCGCTCGCTGGTTCCGCCTTGGTTGTTCCCTCGCGCGAGGCTGTTGGCGCCCCTTCGCGTGGCCAAATCACACTGCCGACGCCTGCTCCGGTCAACCTCAAATTCGCCCACCAGTATTGTGGGCTGGAATAGTGGGCCTATTGCCCAACATTAATAACTAATAATACCAATATGTTGCGCGACCGAACGGTGGGCAGCATAGCTGCCCACTCCAATGTACTGCCCATTCGGCTAAACCACGGGGCCATTGCCACTTGCGCTGATGCAGATTCG
>Ga0247762_1000030_pt1 | contig 88920 bp, 75 predicted proteins | sample UWRJL081202R4_FD_181016 | JGI IMG/M metagenome (GOLD analysis project Ga0247762, IMG submission 181016) | Plant litter microbial communities from Arlington Agricultural Research Station in Wisconsin, United States - UWRJ-L081-202R-4 | ecosystem: Environmental > Terrestrial > Plant litter >...
CGTTCGTACTGCTCCGGTGTGAAGTTCAGATTGAGATTCGCCACGGCGGAGTTCGCAAGCTGGCCCAGATCGTCGTACACCGTCGCCAGCACCTGCAGGCTCCCAGTGTGGTGCCCGTCGGTCGTCGTCGCAAGCTGGAGGGTGCGCGCGTCGATGTCGTAATGAAGGGAGTAGATGCGCGCGGACTCCTTCTGCCATTTGCCTTTGAGATGTGTCCCTGGATCGGCGGCGAGAGTCTTGCGGTCGACGGGCTTGGGATCGAACGAGGCCTGCACGCGGAAGCGGATATCGAAGGGAGCGATGGCGCCAAGAGCCATCGCGCTGTGGAGGGCATCCGGCGGAACAACGGGCGGCACCTTTGGATTGGGCTTCGCATTTGGAGGCGGCTGGTTGTTGGCCAAGGCAAGGTAGCTGCGGCGGTAGTTCAGACCATAGCCAGGATGATCGACCTGTAGATCGATGCGGCGCGTCTCTCCGCGCCAGTCGGGGTTCGTTGGAGCGTAGGTGAGCGTGTAATAACGCCCGCCGTTGGTCTCCACCTCATCCATGGCTTCCGAGATGCCGTTGGTGTTGTAGAAGGCCTTGCCGCCGGTGCGGCGCGCAAAATCGTCGAGAATCATGTTGCGCTGGAGTTGGAAGATCTGTCGGCCGGTGTTCAGGCCGGGAGAGCCACTGCGGGAGGCGTCGAAGCCGAAGTCCGCAGTGAGACCGCGCGCGTCGATGGGATAAATCGCAACGCGGCCAAGGTTGAGGTCAGTGGCAAGGCCGTTCATATCCGCCGTGAAGGTGTTGAAGAGATCGAAGGAGCCAGGATCGAAGCCGTAGTTCCGGCCGACCGGAACGTCCGAGGTGAGCCAGATGAGATTCTTCCGCCCCGGAAATGCGGAGAGATAGGTAGCCAGCGACCGGAAGGAGTTGCGCAGAGCATCTTCGCGGAATTGGGCCCGGACCTGCCTTTCGCCAGGCATGGAATCTATCCCGGAGGTGGGAAGAAACATGGACTGGCGCGGCTGGAGCTTCTTGCCAAGCTTGTCAGTGCGGAGATCGCCGGGATCATCATTGAAGCCATGCAGGAGATGGAGCTGTGTGTCCAGCAGAAACACAGCGATGGGAGCGTTGGTGGGGCGCTCTTGGAGGTACTTGAGGATCTGTGTGCGGGCGTACATCTGCGCGGTGATGGGCGTGTTCACGGTGTCGAAGAGGAGAACGGTGCGGGAGGTGTCCTGCAGATCCGCGGGCGTGTTTATGAAGGTGTTGGGAGGTAGTGGATTGCTGGCGGGCTTCAGGGCGGCGGGGACGTGTTCGGTAAACGAAGTGATGCGCTGGCTGGCGCGGTCCTCGGTAAGTTTGAAGTCGGAAACTTTCAGGCCGGGTACAGGCTGGCCGGAGTGATCGGTGACGACGACATCGAGGTAGACAAGCCGTGCGCTGACGCGGAGGTCAGCTTCTCGCTTGCGCAGCGGAGGGACTTGAGGTGCGGAGGCTGGCGGCGCGCCCTGCTGAGCCACACAGGGGATACTCATTGGGATACTCACGGCGAGAAGGAACAGAGCAAAGGGGCGACGCATGCTTTCTCCCAGGCACATCCGGCCCACTTACAACAGTGAAGACACCGATTGTAAAGGTGGAGTTGCGATGGGATGAGAAACCTCGTCTGGCCGATCAAGCCAGACCTTGTCCATTTGGACTATCCTTGTCACGTTGCGCACGGAGCTGCGTAGGGAGAGAGTTATGGAAGAGCGCGATTTTTTCGACGAACGCACAGAACCTCGCAACCACATGCTGACGTGTCCCCACTGCGGCAAGCAGGACGAGTACGCCCTTAGCTGGCTTGTGCGGCGCAAAAAAAGCCAGTTGAACGGACGCGCGGATGAGCGGGACCGCGCGCGCTTTGCCAAGGCGATGAGCTACATGGTGCTGCGCGATGATGTGGCCGCATGCAAGAACATTCGATGCCGCAAACGCTTCGAGCTCAACGGCGTAAAGACCATGGCTTTTCTGGATTAGCGCGCTTCGGCAGGGCGCGGAACCGCCAGTGTGATTTAATGGCTTTGAAAGATTGTTCCAAGGAGATTTGACCGATGTCGAATTTGTCGCTGCCCCTCTATGAACGCAACCTGACGCCGGACGAGGTGGTACGTCTGGATGCGCGTCGCCGCCGCGGTCAGCTGTTCTTCACGATCTGCGGACAAACGGCCATTATTACGGTGCTTCTGTCGCTCTGGGTGGGACAGGATCTAACGTACTCTCCGGGTTGGGAACGGCCGATGACCTATTGGGCGATGATCACGGGCCTGGTCTCCATCGTGAGCTTCATTCTGGGAATGAAGGCTCGCCGCGGAAACCACGAGTTCACGAGCTACTAAAGGATTTTAGGTTGCAAGAAAGCCCGCTCATGGAGCGGGCTTTCTTGCGCCTGGATGAGTCTAGACGGCTGCGCGCAGGGGGTTTGTTTCTGGACGGGCCGTGGAGCGCTCACTCACTGCAGGACAGGATTGAATATGACGCAGAACATCCTCCACCGTAAGGAAGGTTACAGGCCGCATGCCAGGAGGACATTCGCGACCGTTGATTCGCAACAGATTTTCGATCATCAGATCTACTTCAGCTTCCGGAATGCGAAGGTCGCGGTTCAGCCGATCAGAGTGATGTATGGGGAATGAGACGCTTTCTTCATGCACCAGATAGTTGTAGGTGCTGCGGGCAATATCACCATCGAAACCGAAAGAGCTAAGGTAGGCGACGAAACTATCAACGTCTTCCCCCTGACGTGAGGTGGCCAGACGGCGGCGTCGCGTGACCCCGGAGATATAGAGAACAACGAGACCGAGGATCAGGCAGCCCCCAAGAATAGAGAAGGGGATAAATCGAACTGCGACCTGAGATTCGATCAAATGGGAGAGGCGTACAAATCCAGACACGGGTAATTCCTTCCCGGCTCTTGTTGGCCCTGGATACACTGAAGCTTAATGGGGATTTTACGTCTAGGAGAGGTCTAAACTTTCAACCAAATGGTAACGCGTCAGCCGTTACCTACGCGACCCTAAGGCGGCGCATAGGTAAAGCCTGAACCTGACGTACGATGTCTTGCACGGTAAGTAATGGAGTGTAGATTTGACCAAATGTGCGCTCTCGGCCATTGGTCTCGAGCAAATGGTTGACCATATCGGTCACGTCGGTGTCTCCCAGACCGAGATCCATGTCCAGACGATCTTCCGGGAGAATAGGAAAGGAGATGTGATGTTCGTGCTGAAGATACGCATATGCTGTTCGGCAGATGTGAAGATCGTATCCCAGAGACAACATTTCGTGGACGAAAGAGGCCTCATCACGCCCTGCACGACTATAAGCAAGTCTTGATTTACGCATGACTCCGGAGACGAACACGACCAGAAGACCCCCAACAAGGAAGGCAAGTAATAGACCAAAAGGAAGTGCCTGGTCGGCGAGCCAGACGTGTAGCGTATCGGTTGTCTGCATCGTTTGGTGGCTCCCTCTATTCCAATCAGCTGAGCGTTTACATGCTTCTCAAAGAAAAGACGCTAAACGTATACTGTGGGATGCCCGGTTCACGACCGGGTTGTGATTTGGACGCATCTCATTGCGTTGCTTGTCTCACAGTAATTGGGCACTGAAAGTGAGTTTTATGCCTTTGGAGATGCCAGTCGCGGAGTCTAAGCCGAATCTTTTGAGTTCGCTGGTAAAGGAAAGGCTCAGAGACAGTCACGGACGTGCGATTACGGATATACGCGTGTCTGTCACGGACCGCTGTAATTACCGTTGTGTCTACTGCCGCGAAGGCGAGGACGACGTTCACTTTTCTGAACTGAAGATCGCCGATTATCTCCGCATGATCAGTGTATTCGTGTCCCTGGGCATTGAGAAGGTTCGACTTACGGGCGGAGAACCCTTGCTGCGCGCTGGCTTGATCGAGATGGTGCGCGAACTTTCGGCCATGCGTCCAGCCTTTACCGAAAATCCCTTGGACATCGCCCTCACGACCAACGGACATCTGCTTGCTGGTATGGCGGCCGATCTGAAGGCGGCCGGTCTGAACCGTGTGACGGTGAGCATGGACGCCGTGGATACCGAGACTTTTACGCGCATCACACGGGTTCCGCGCTCCTTTGAGAAGGTGCTTGCCGGCATTCGTGCGGCCAAATCCGTCGGGTTGACCCCGGTCAAGGTGAACTGCGTCCTGATGCGAGGCTTTAATGAGGACCAGATCGAGGCCTTTGGGGAGTTTGCCCGTAGAGAAGGCGTGATTCTTCGTTTTATCGAGTTCATGCCCCTGGAAGAGGGCCGCGTCTGGTCAAACGACGTCGTCGTGCGCGAAGCGGAGATTGTGGAGCGCTTGAGCCGCGTTCTCCCCCTGGTCCCGCTCCCACCAAACCATCTGAGTGAGACGGCACGACGTTATGGCTTTGCCGACGGCGAGGGTGAGATCGGAATCATCGCCCCGGTTTCGCGGCCCTTCTGTGGGCATTGCAGCCGGGTCCGCCTGACGTCGGACGGGAAAATTCGAACGTGCCTTTTTTCCCAGACAGACCACGATCTGGCCGGTGTAATGTTACGTGGTGGAACCGACAAAGAGATGGCGGCGTACATCTGTCGTACCATCGAGCAAAAGGAGGCGCGCCATCACATTGGCGAGCCGGGGTTCGAAAAACCTTCACGTAGTATGGTGCACATCGGCGGCTAGGCAACCGAACGGACGACCGTGAGCAAAAGCAAGGTTAAGCAGATCGAGATCACCGAGCCGGTGCAGGAGCGACATCTCCGGCTCTTTCACGACGTCGCGCGTGAACTTACCTCGACCCTTGACCTGGAAGCCGTTCTAACCACCATCATGATGAAAATGGCCCAGTTCTTCGGGCCGGAGCGCTGGTCTATGCTCCTCGTGGACGAGGCCAAGGGCGAACTCTCCTATGTGATTGCTATCGGCGAAAACGCGGAAAGCTTGAAGGGCCTGCGTGTCCAGCTCGGAGAAGGTGTTGCGGGTTGGGTCGCGGCTACGGGCAATCCCCTGGTCATTCCCGATGTCACGCTCGATCCGCACTGGCACGCGTATGCCAAGGCCAATCCCGAACTCGACATTCACTCGATCGCCTGCCTTCCGGTGCGGTCCACGGATCGTGTTCTGGGCGTCATCCAACTGATGAACTCCAAGTTCGACCTGTTGAGCGAGTATTCGATCTCGTTTCTGCGGATGCTTTGCGATTTTGCCGCAATCGCCATCGGTAACTCCGCGTCGATGAAGCTGATCCGGGAACTCAGCATCACGGACGACTGCACCAGCCTATTCAACGCCCGACACCTCTACACCATGCTGGCAGAGGTGGTCGGAAATGGACGAGGGGCCGAGTTCAGCCTCGTATTCATGGATCTCGATCACTTCAAAGCCATTAATGACACCCACGGCCATCTGATTGGAAGCCGCCTGCTGGCCGAAGTCGGCAGTCTTCTGAAACGCATGATTGGACCGAATAACTCTGCCTTTCGTTATGGTGGAGACGAGTTTGTGCTCCTGCTCCCCGAAACGGACAAGCTGCGTGCCATAGAGCTGACCATGCGCATCATTGACCGGCTGCGATCCGAGGTCTTTCTGGAGGGTGCTGGCCTGGCGTTGCGTCTACGAGGAAGCTTCGGCTTGGCCACCTTCCCTGGCGATGGCGACACGGTTCAGGAGATCATTCGGTCTGCAGACAGCATGATGTATGAGGCCAAGGTAACGCGCGACAACCTGAGCGTAGCGGGCATTGGCATGATGTACGAGGAAAACGGCGAGCCGGTCTTCGAACCGACCCGCAAGGTAGGATCGCGAGATGAGGTCCTGCGCGAGGTAGGCATGCGGGCCAGGCCTTCCGGACTGATCTCTGTTGCGGAAGGCGGTGCTAAGGGTTCGAACGCTGTTCCAGAGCAGGTTGCCTCCGCTCCACGGGCAAGATCGCGTCACGATTCTGTGGTGCTGCAGGATGAACCCCGAAATCCCAGACGGCTAAATTAAGTTCGTGGTCGGAGAGTACCTCGATCAGGGCATACTCCCCGACGGCGAGCTGTTGCACGGGAACTAACTTCATCCAGTGCCCCCCGGGCAAAACAGTGGATTTCGTCGGAACCACGTCTTCGTCCATCTTTCCGGCACCCAGCAGATTCATCGAAAAGGTGCTCACGATCCGGACATCCTGCCGGACATCGACACGGACAATCAGGTATTGGCTTCCCGCATTATTCTTCTTCGGATCCTGTTTACGGCTTGAGGAGCCCTGTGTGTCCACTTCAAGTGCGCCTATGGGAGCGGCGTCTCCGCTGAAGTTCTCTTCACCGATGCGAATGTAGAGCTCAGGCAAGGGGACGTGCAGCTGCACAGCAGCGCGCACACCTTTGATCTGGACGAGCTGGTGCGCGTGCGCCAGCGGATTGATGCTCTGGCGCAGGATATTGTGCGAGGTCTGGCGGTTCAGATCGCCATCGGTCTGCGTCAAAGGGATGAGCTGGGGCGTATCGCGGAAGTTGTCGAGAACCAGAAGGCTCTCCCGCTCGGGAAGATGCAGATTGGGCGCGACCTCGGGAACGTGCGCGGCGCGCTCCGCTTCTTCTTTCGCAAGCTCAGGATCGATGACAGGAGCAGCTTTGACCGCAGGGTCATGCGATGCACCCCACTTCTGCGTGCGGTCAAGGTCTACGAGGCTGGTAGGAATCTCTTCCTGCTCCCCTCCACGTTCCGCGGAGCGATAGATCACATTGCTCCCGGCGATCCGATAAGAGAGAACGACCTGATAGCTACCATCTTTGAGATAGAGACGTGTGCGATGCGACGCGGACTCCGGCTGCTGCGCCCAGGCGCAGATCGGCAGAGCTGCCGAAAGAACCATGACCTTCAGGGCTTTGCGCAGTTTGTTCACAGAAGGGATTAGACGCAACTTTTCGCCAAAGGGAAAGTGCCCGTTTTGGGAAGTTGAATCTGCTCACGGAAAGGGTGTTCGTGACGGGGATGGATCAGCCCCCGTCACTCGTTCGCAGCGCTCTCAATTCGCATCCCAGACCCGAACAGTTCACCGCTGCCTTCGTTGCAATGGAGAGGAGGCTGCCGGTCAGCACATAGAGTGCGAATCCCGAGGCGTAGTGCCAGCTCACATAGCCGAATCCACAGTTGATCCCAAACGCAAGCCTTCCTTCTATTGACGTCTAAAAGTCTTAAAAAACCTGCGCCTCTCTATGACCACCGGGCATCCAAAGCGATATGTCGATTTCAAAAACATTCAAGCTAGGCGGTGATCTCGAGATCAACCGTCTCGGGTACGGCGCAATGCGTATTACAGGCGCCGGTATATGGGGCGAGCCTGCTGACCGCGAGTCAGCCAAGCAGGTCCTTCGTCGAGCAGTAGAACTGGGTGTGAACTTCATCGACACAGCGGATAGCTACGGTCCCGCCGTCAGCGAGCGTTTGATCGGCGAGGCGCTGTTTCCTTATGCGCCGGGTGTCGCGGTAGCAACCAAGGCAGGTTTGACGCGGACCGGACCCAATGTCTGGCTTCCCGTTGGACGACCGGAGTATCTCACTCAGGAAGTGGAGATGAGCCTCCGGTATTTGAAGAAAGAAGCGCTTGAGCTCTGGCAGCTTCACCGCATCGACCCCAAGGTTCCAGTCGAGGAGTCCCTGGGAGCGATCAAAAAGCTTCAGGAACAGGGCAAGATCCGCCATGTGGGCTTGAGCGAGGTCAACGTTGCTGAGATTGAACAGGCTCGCAAGGTCATCGAGATCGTAAGCGTCCAGAACGAGTACAACATCGGGAATCGCAAGAGCGAAGACGTGCTGGAGTACTGCGATAAGAACAACATCGCCTTTATTCCCTGGTTCCCTGTGGCTTCGGGCAAACTGGCCCAGCCCGGCGGCAAGCTGGACACGGCGGCGAAGCAGCATAACGCCACAGTCTCGCAACTGTCCTTGGCCTGGCTTCTGCACCGCAGCCCGGTAGTGCTGCCGATCCCTGGAACTTCGTCCGTGGAGCATCTTGAGGAGAACGTGAAAGCCCAGGATGTCGAACTGAGCGATCAGGAGTGGGCAGAGATCGAAGCGGCGGCGAAGTAACTTTTAGGTTACTTTTATTTTCCCCATGCGCGACCAGCTGAGGCTTATGCTGGTCGCCATGTCTGGGCCTCGGTTTGCCGTCGTAGTTCCGCTTCACAATGGCAAGTCTTTTATTGCAGAGACGCTGGAGAGCGTTCTTCAGCAGACTTATGCGCCCGCAGAGATCATCTGCATCGATGATGGCTCCATCGACGGCGGATCAGAGGTGGTGAAAACCTTTGGCCAACGGATTCAACTCATCACACGCCAAAATGCCGGAGTATCGGCTTCTCGTAATTTCGGTGCCTCGCTGGCGACATCCGAACGCATCGCCTTTCTGGATCAGGACGATCTCTGGGAGAGGGAGAATCTCGCCTTTCAGGCCAAGGCGCTGTTGGCCCAACCGGAGGCCGATGTCTGCTACACCGGTCGGCGTCTGCTGACCTATCGTCGAGACAAAAACGATTTCGCACTGGGACCGCCGAGCAGCGGACCTGCGCCCGACCAGCTGGCGGCAACACTCTTCGAGCGTTGCCCCATGACGCCCAGCGCGGTATCCATCCGGCGAAGCACGCTGCTGTCCATGGGCGGATTTCGATCACGACACGACAGTTTGGAAGATTGGGACTTGTGGTTGCGCCTGCGGATCTCCGGAGCAAAGTTCACACACTGCCCCGAAGCGCTGATGCAGTATCGCGTCCATCCTGCAAGCGCGAGCCACAACGTAATTCCGATCTTCGAAAAATCTGTTCGGATCGTGGACGAGGTGGTGGCTCCTCACATGCATACAGCGGCGCAGCGAAGGGTAGTTCGGCGGGTTAAGAGTCGCCTTCGATCTGAAGCAGCGATCATGCTGAGAGAGCAAAGCAATCCGAGAAGTTTAGAGATGATGCTGCAATCCCTCCTTGAAGATCCGCTGCATGAGGCCCGGCGATACAAGATTGCCGCACACATGCTACTGCATCGCCGCGCCAAGGGATAAAGCTGCCAGGCCGGCGATTTCTCTTTGTGGTTTGGCGCCCAATCTGTATTCCTTCGCCGCACTACTAGTTGATAACGCGCGAAATGAGCAAGAATGGAGCCATGTTTTGGGCGCTCGCCTCGGTGCGAGACTGCTGGAAATAACTTGAGCTTCTGTTGGCCGCCTGAGGTTGCTATACTTGGACGTGCACACCTCGCACGGCCAATCACGACAATCAAATCAAAATGAGGCACGGATGTCTGCAAAATACATCTTTGTAACTGGCGGAGTTGTGTCTTCACTCGGCAAGGGACTTGCGGCGGCCTCTATCGGCTGCCTTTTGGAAGCGCGCGGTCTGCGGGTTAACCTGATGAAGTTTGACCCCTACCTGAATGTGGATCCGGGAACGATGTCTCCCTTTCAACACGGTGAAGTCTTTGTGACCGACGACGGCGCGGAGACCGACCTGGACATGGGCCACTACGAACGCTTCACACACGCGAAGCTGAGCCGCGATAACAACCTGACCAGTGGACGTATCTACGAGCAGGTCATCACCAAGGAGCGCCGCGGCGACTATCTCGGAAAGACCGTGCAGGTGATTCCGCACGTGACCAACGAGATAAAAAACGCAATGCGGAAGGTCTCCGCCGACTGCGATGTAACGCTGGTCGAAATTGGCGGAACCGTCGGCGATATCGAATCACTTCCCTTCCTCGAAGCCATCCGTCAGATGCGGCAGGATCTGGGCCGCGACAATACACTCTTCGTCCATGTGACGCTGGTGCCATGGATCGCGGCGGCGCAGGAGTTGAAGACGAAGCCGACGCAGCACTCGGTAAAAGAGATGCTGTCCATCGGAATCCAGCCGGACATTCTGCTCTGCCGCTCGGAGCGGCCTCTGCCGAAGGAGATGCGCGGCAAGATCGCTGCCTTCTGCAACGTGGAAGAGGCTGCCGTGATCAGCGCGCGCGACGTGGCAAATATCTACGAGCTTCCGCTGGCCTTTGCCAAGGAGCATGTGGACGAACTGGTGCTGAAGTATCTGCGGATCGAAACCAAGGACGCCGACCTGACAAAGTGGGAAGACCTGGTGCATCGCGCGTATCATCCTGCGGACGAGGTCCACATCGGCATCGTCGGCAAGTACGTGGAGTATGAGGACAGCTATAAGTCTCTGAAAGAGGCGCTCGTACACGGCGCGCTGGCGGACAACCTCAAGCTTCGCGTGACGTGGATCGAAGCGGAAGGCCTGGAGACAAAGGACGCCGAAGGCCAACCGACGCTGGACTACGAGAAAGAGCTTGCAGGTTTTGACGGCATCCTGGTTCCAGGCGGATTCGGCAAGCGCGGCATCGAAGGCATGCTGAACGCCATTCGCTATGCACGCGAGAGCGGAACACCCTACTTCGGCATCTGCCTTGGCATGCAAACGGCCTGCATCGAATACGCGCGCAACGTCTGCGGGCTTGAAGGCGCGAACTCCGGCGAGTTCGATCCGGCGACGCCCTATCGCATCATCTACAAGCTGCGTGAACTCACGGGCGTGGAAGAGATGGGTGGAACCATGCGCCTAGGTGCGTGGACGTGCGTGATGGAACCGGATTCGCTAGCGGCAAAAGCTTATGGCTCGACCGAAATCAGCGAGCGGCACCGTCACAGGTACGAGTTCAACCGCGAGTTTGAAGAGCCGCTGGTGAAGGCAGGTCTGCGACTGACCGGCACCACGCCGGACGCGACGTATGTAGAAATAGTCGAAATTCCGACGCATCCCTACTTCGTTGCGTGCCAGTTCCATCCGGAGTTTAAATCGAAGCCGTTGGAGCCGCATCCGCTCTTTCATTCCTTCACCGCTGCGAGCTACAAGAATCGCGTGGCGCATGGACGTGCCCAGACACAACTGGCTCTAGACGCGGAAGCTATCGTAACAGCCTAGCTGGGATAGGGCTTCGAGGAAGAGGTGGCCTCGAAGTCCATCTCCACGGGTTCAATCAGGTGCATCAGCCAGCTCACTAGCTGCTGGTGCACTGGATGCGTGAAGTAGGCTTCCATCGCACTGCGGTCGGTGAACTTCATCACACCCACAAAATCATAGCCGCGAGAGCGCTCCGAGAAGTTGGTGCCCACGTGTGTTTCGAGCAGCCCGGGGATCTGTCCCTGAAGCGCAAGGATCTCCTCCTTGGCGCGCGCTTTCTGTTCTTCTTTAACGTTTTCGTTCCAGCGAAAAGCGAAGGCGTGGATATACATGCAAGACCTCTAAGAAAGGATAACTTGACAGGCACTACACACAACAACGCCGCTGCCTTCGCCAGGCAGCGGCGGTCGATGGAAGCAAATAATTTAGTTGCCGGTCACGAGATCGAGCACGTCTGCGATGATCCGCGTCGTGGGGTTATACGCAACGACGTATCCGTTGTAATAGCCGTACTGGTATCCCCGAGGAGGAGGAACGTTGCCATAGTACGAGCGAGGCACCGAGCGGATTGCGTATCCACGCGGAATCTGCTGGCCCGCGGAGAAGTTCGGACGGCGACGCTGGTCCGGATGTTTCTGGTACTTGTTGACGTCGCCTCGATAGTGCTGCTGGAACTGCTGGCGGGCCTGATCGTTGAAATGGAAGTTACCTTGATTATTCTGGGGTCCGCGACCGTTCGGCTGTCCGTGGCCTTGATCGTGCCCGTGATCGTCATGTCCCTGTGCACTTGCACCTGTAATACCTAGCGTTGCGATGGCTGCGACCAGTGCAAGTCTTGCGATGCGAATCTTCATGGTTCTCCCTTGCAGAAACGTAATCTCTGAACATGGTTCTGCGCATGAGATGCTGAGTGTGCCCGTTAAGCCTTCCGACAGGCCTAAATAGTAGAAGCTGCATCCAAGTCAGGTGAGGAACCCATGGACGAGCGCGAGATACAGAAGGAAGTTCGGCACGAAGAACGTTTGCGGACGCGCGAAGAGGAAGCAAGGGCGAATCGCAGCTTCCTGGGAGTAAAGTTCTTCGCGGTGGTGTTGATCTTTGTTTTGGGCATCGCCATGACCTTTCTCTTTTTACGCGCTGCAACGGGTGGCGGTCCCCTCGCGAAGATCGCGGCGCTTGTGCTCGGACGTAATGTCTCCTTCGATAGCTCCGCCCCTGCGGTAGTCGAGCGCATACAAAAACTGAACAAGCTGGAGACAGTGACCTACTCGGTAGATACCGTCGTCGAGGGCAGGCGCGATAATGCTGTGCTGCCGGACCTCTTATTCGGTGACCGACTTTTGCTCGTCGCCCATGGCCAGACGATCGCAGGCGTCGATCTTTCGAAGCTAAGCCCGGATGGCGTGCATGTGAATGGTAAAGCGGTAACGGTGGATCTTCCCGCATCGGAGATCTTTCTGACGAAGCTCGATAGCTCGAAGACGCGCGTCTATGCACGCACAACCGGAATGCTTGTACCTCAAGATACGAATCTTGAGAGCGAGACGCGCAAACTTGCTGAAGATCAGATTCAGAAGGCGGCAATCAGTGACGGAATTCTGGACACGGCACGGACAAATGCACGTGCGAATATCCAGTCGCTTCTGAGCGGACTGGGATTTGAATCAGTGACGGTGCGCTAAGAGAGAAGGATGGAGTTCGCGGTTCTGGCCGCGAGAGCGCGATCAAAGGTGACGAGCCGGAGACCGGCGGTCACAGCGAACGCTGAAAGATAAGCGTCGTTCCACAGTTTTGGCGACGAGAACGTTGTGCCGGCAATGGAGACGAATGCGGCTTCCATGGTGTCCGGTTCTTCCAGAAATCGTGCGCTATCCGTGTGAATCCACTGTTGATAGATCTGCAGGGCTTGCAGATTGGTTTTTACGTCGGCTTGCATGGCCACCTTATTGGTCAGGGTGCGGAGAAAGCCAAGCTGGGTCATCCTGCAGAAGAACAGGGTTTCGGAGATGAGAGAGCCATACCATCTTTGTGCGGTGCGACTGTGAACGTGCGTCTCGCCAGTGAGAGCGAGCCACACATTCACATCAGGGAAAAGAGAGGAAGTCATCGACCATCTCTGTAGTAAGCGTGCCTGGGTTTTTCGATTTGATGAGCGGCAGCTTCATCTTGCGGAAGGGCTTTTTTTCTTTCTCGCTTGCCAGGACAGCTTTTACACCATCGTGAATCAACTCCTTGATGGTCTTGCCTTCTTCCGCTGCCTTGACCTTGAGAAGTCGATACTCTGCGTCCGGGATGTCGACCGTGGTGCGCATGGGGCGATGCTACCATAAATATGGCTGGAGGCAGTCCCATCATGGCAGTGCCGTTTCGTGTAGGAGATATTGAGGTGGGTGGCGGCGATCTGTTTTTGATTGCGGGACCGTGTGTGATTGAAAGCGAAGAGCATGCTCAGAAGATGGCCGCTGCGATTGCGCAGATCACGAGCGAGTTGAAGCTGCCCTACCTCTTCAAGGCCAGCTATGACAAAGCCAATCGCACCTCCATCAAAAGCTTCCGTGGGCCGGGATTAGTCGAAGGCGCGCGCATCCTTCGCGCTGTTGCAAAAGAGACGGGTCTACCGGTTCTCACCGATGTTCATTCGGCGGAGGACTGTGTGCGCCTACATGAGGCTCTTGGCGACGTCGAAGCGATGCTGCAGATTCCGGCATTCCTGTGCCGCCAGACCGACCTGCTGATTGCAGCAGCGCAGACAGGGCGCGCGGTGAATGTGAAGAAGGGCCAGTTCGTTGCTCCGAACGACATAAAGCATGCGGTTGAAAAAGTACGCGAGAGCGGAAACGAGCGTGTCTGCCTGACGGAGCGCGGCGCAAGCTTTGGGTACAACAATCTGGTCGTCGATATGCGTTCGTTGCCGATCATGCGTAGCTTTGCGCCGGTAATCTTCGATGGCACGCACTCTGTGCAGACGCCTTCTTCCGCAGGTGGAGTGAGTGGTGGACAGCCGGAGTTCATTCCGGTGCTGGCGCGCGCTGCCGTGGCCGCCGGAGTGGATGGACTGTTTCTTGAAGTGCACGACAATCCCGCTTGCGCGAAGAGCGATGGAGCGAATGCTCTGCACCTGGAAAAGCTCAAGGATGTGCTGGAGCAACTGCTGCGTGTGCATGCTGCTGTAGCTCTATAACTTCGGGGCTAATTCTCTGAAGGAGGTTCCACCCGGTCGATAACAAGAACTTCGACAGGAGCCTTTACCGGCTGGAGCTTTAGCCCGAGTTGTTCCTGGAGAGCAGTAAAAATGAAGGGTCCGGATGGAGTGCCAAGGATTCCGTAGTCGTCGCTTTCAGCCTACCTCCCGCTATCTCCATGCTTTGATCATTTCTCAGCGGATCCGCTGGTTTAATCGTGTCCACTTCGAAGGATGCACGGGGACCGGCATTGCTGATTTTGATCGCGCTCTGTGTAAGGCCAGATGGAACGGTCGCAACACACGCACAAACAGCCAGCATGAGGTTTTATTTGGACACACGTGCCAGTGGCGCATGTGTCACCTCGCAGTCTGCTTATTTCGAACCCAGGAGAGTGTCAAGATTTCCGCATGAACAGCAGATTCCTCCGCTTCGCTACGCAATGACAAAGTGCTACGGCAAACCGATATGGGAAGCCACGCGAAGCGTATCGCCGTCCGCGGAGGACCGCAGGACAAAAAAACGGCCCTCCGCTAGGAGGGCCAATCTGCCTTGGTTCTCTCTGTTTAGGAGAGTTTGATGGAGCGCGCTTTGGCGCGTCTTCCAACCTTGATGCCTGCGTTAGTTCGTCGCAGGAGAAACGTTTGCTGTGCCGGACGATGCCTGGCTTCCCTGGCCGTCGAGCGTAGCCAGACTGTTGTGCAGCAGGGTCACGCGGACGCCGTTACTCAGAGGGCGCTCGCCGTCAGCCGCGACCGACTTCGTCTTGCCCAGGCCGGTCTTATAGATGCGATAAATCGGTACCTGGTGTTCGGCGACGAGGTAGCGAACCACCGAGTCCGCCATCGCCTGCGACTGAGGAACGCCAGCGCGGGAGTAGCCCTGGACTTCGATGATGTAGCCCTTCTCGTTTGCAAGGCTTTCAGCTACAGCATCGAGGTCACCCTTAGTCTTTTTGGTCAGGGTCGTACGACCGGCGACAAAGGGAAGGGACTTGGCGGAGACTGTCTCGTACTGGTCGAGATTGCTGACGGTTCCGTGCAGAGCGGTCGCCTTGCCGCTTGCGGATGTCGCTACGCCGTTTGCGGAGTCAGCACGGTTGCTGGCTTCCTGGGCGTGCTGGTCAGCCAGCTGCGCTGCAGTCTTGGCCTGATTGATGCCGGAGGTCGCACGGGAGTCCACGTCCCGAATATCGTTGGCGTTCTTGGCCTGCACTTCGTCGAGTTCGTTCACGCGATCCTTGATCGGATCCGTCTGGCGCTTTACCCACTTCTTGCGGGCGAAAGGATTCATATGGCCCCAGAAGCCTTCCTTGGACTGCGTTTCAAGGGGCTTGCCGGTAGCGTAGGTCGAGTTGTCCGCAGTGCCGGATTGCACGGTCTTTGGCTGTTGCTGGTTAGCGGCGGCAGCATCATCCTGCGCGGTAGTCTGACCGAAGGCGGTTCCAGTAACTGCAGCACCTAAAACAAGGGCAGAGGTGAGAGCTGTTTTCTTGAAATTCGTTTTCTTGAAATTCATTGCTTGCTCCTTACATAACAGTCGCGCGCAAAATTGCGGGACAGTGCTTCTCGAAAAGAGTTATTGCACCCGGTATGCCAAAGCGGATGAATTCTATCTAATGAGAAACAAAGGAGTTCTTTTGTCTAAAAATAAAGGCCCCGTGAGTTCCTTGTCAGGCCGGGAAGATTCTTCTGGGTGGCCGGTACAAAAGTGCCGCCTCGGTCCTATTTGGTAACTGCATGGACTGCGCGGATCTGGGGAGGCTGCTGGTCCCATGTGTCCGGAAGCCCCTCGAAGATCAGGCGAAAGTCTGCACTGGCTCCCGGAGCGATGGGTGCTGCGGAGATGGGTTGTAGATCGACGTAGGGTTCGCGGCTGCGGACCAAGGCAAGAGGCAGCGTCTCCAGGGCAGCGTTCGAGCCATCCGCCGCATGAAAGATCGCCTGCACCGTCAGAACCGTGAGTGTTTTGCTTCCATTGTTCTTGACCTGGCCATCGACGTAGATGCTCTTGCTTCCGGTGCCGTGACCGGCTTCGGAGAGTGTGATGTTTTCAAAGGTGAGCGAAGTCGCATAAGCGTCGAGCGGAGCGACCGACCGGGCCGGCGCCGGACCGTCCTTGTGCAGGTGAATCGCAGCGAGCGACCCTACAACGATGGCGACAGCAACGCAGGCAAGAAGGACCAGGCGTTTCGAAGGTCCCTGTGTGGGGGCGGGATCGTTGAAGAGAGGGGTGCGCGGCTCGACGGACATGCTCTGAAGTCTACATCCGGCGTTTACTGTGTGGAGCCCGTGAGGAAAGTCTGGTCCGCCCGGCCAGCGAGGATGCGGTAAAGCGCGAACTGCCGGGAGTGCGCGGCACGGAGTTCAAAGAGCAGGCTGGCTCGGTTAGAGGCTTCGGCATCGACGACGTCGACGAAGCGCAGACGCGGGACACGGTCGAGGTGTACGCCGTCGGTAAAGGAGCGCATGACCGGCTGCAGACCGCCATCGAGGTCCGGCTGCGCCACGATCGTTACGTACATGGCGGCGGCTCCCGCGCCTGCCGTGTGCGCCGTAAAGATATAGGTCGGCGTGCTGTTATAGCTGAGATCGAAGGCCGAGAGCTGCCCGTCGAGGAGATCCGGAGTGTTGCCCACTGCCGGTGTGGCTGGGGCCGAAGTACGGCGCTTGCGGGTGCTGGGGCGCGGGGCGGTCGTCTTGGGTGCTGCTGTGGTCGGTGCCGGAGCAGGCTCAGGCGGAGCCTTTCCATCGGGTGTCGCCGTGGGATTGGCTGTCTGGGCAGCGAGTGCTGGGTTGGCAAGAACTGCCTTGGCCATGGCCTGCATCTTCGCGATGATGGCCACACGGTCGGCGTCTGCTAAAAAGTGGTGGGTAAAGTCGTGCTCGGGCCGGTCGACGGCATCGGAGACGGCGACCATCTGGTGGAGATCGGGAGGAAGGCCGGAGAGTTGGGGCAGAAGTTCGCCTGCGGTTGCGCCAGTGGGGCGACCGCGATGGAGGCCTGGGCGATCAGGGTCGGCAAGGATAGGCCCCTTGGCAGCGGTTACACCTTCCGTCGAGTTGCTGGCGTCGGGGGCGGAGGCGTGGCGCTTGAGCGAAGGACGGTCGGGATCGGTATCCGGATCGGGCGGTGCCTGGGAGACGCCGCTGGTCTCCTTGGGCGCCTTCTGCTTGCCTGCCGTGGTATTCGGGTTGGGGCGCTGCAGGGTCGGACGCTCCGGGTCGGGATCGTCCGACTTTCTGTCTTTTTTGTCCTTCACATCGTCATCAAGTGAGACACGGGAAGCGAACTCCGGGCGGCCGTTCTTTGCGTTTTGCGTGGACGGCCTGGGCTTCGGTAGAGGCCGATATTTTCCGTAACCAAACCAGCCATCGTCGTACGCCGTGGCGCCTTCTACTCCTGCGGATCTGAGATTGCGGGCATACGAGATATCGAGAAAGGATTTGCGGACACCAGCGGTCTGGAGCTCGTAGGCGGTGCCGGTCTGGATCGCGAGCGGAACGGGGGTGCTGAGATAGATCGCTGCGTCTTCGAAGTGGCCGGAGAGAAAGAGGCTGATCGGTATGAGACGCGCGGCAGTGGGCTTGGCCAGATCGCCGGTCCATTCGTAGACGCCGACGGCGCGGGTGACGGAGTCGGGACGAGCGACGCGATGCATCTGCGCTTGGGATGGAAGAGTTGCGAGGAGGAAAAGGAAGCTGAGGCGTTTCATGCTTTCCTGTATTGGACGTCGAGGAAGAGGAATGAGTTGACGCCGATAAGTACGCATGAGAAGAATGCCTCCTGGAGGATTAGACATGAACCGCGTGCGTGAGTCGGTGATTCTGGGTGGATTTCTTCTCCTGGCGTTTCTTCTCGGGGGTTGGGTACTAGGCGGCCAGATCAAGGCCATGAAGCTGGGAGACCGCTACGTGTCGGTACGCGGCCTGGCGGAGAGAAGCGTGAAGAGCGATCTTGCGATCTGGAGCCTGACGGTCAGCGCGTCCGGCGACGACTATGCGACCGTGCTGGAGACCGCCTCTGCCGCGAAGAGCAAAACCCTGGCTTTTCTGGCCGCACAGGGCATTACCTCTCAAGAAATCGCAACCAGCGCCCCCAGCGTAACCGACAAGCAGGCGCGGGAGTATGCCGCGAATGATAAGGGGCCGCGCTATCTGCTGACGCAGCAGATCCTCGTCACTTCGCCTCGTGTGGACGCCATCAACGCTGCGACGAACCGTGTCGCGGATCTGCTACAGCAGGGGGTTCTGTTGAGTGCGAACCGTGTGCAGTTCAAGTTCAGCTCTCTGAACTCGGTGAAACCCGACATGATCAGCGAAGCGACAAAGAACGCGCGCGAGGCAGCCGGACGCTTTGCTTCGGACTCAGGTTCCCGTGTGGGGGCAATCCGGCAGGCTTCGCAGGGTCAGTTTTCCATCGCCGCGCCGAACGACACAGGAACGGGCGACCCCAACATGTACGGTGGCGGAGATGCCGCGGATTCAAGCATCATGAAGAAGATTAGGGTAGTCACCTCGGTGGACTACTACCTGGAGAGATGAATGACGATTGGCGATGTAATTGATTTTGAAGCCCTGAACGAATCGGGCGAACCCGTAAAGCTCTCCAACTTTCGCGGGAAACCGGTGGTGCTGTTCTTCTACCCCAAGGCCGATACCCCGGGATGCACGGTGGAAGCCTGCGAGTTTCGCGATTCGTTCGGCGATCTGCAGGCCGCAGGCGTAACGGTATTGGGAATTTCGCGCGATAAAGCGAGCGCGCAGAAGAAGTTCAAGGAGAAGTTTTCGCTTCCCTACACCCTTCTGGCCGATCCTGAGCAGACGGTGTGCAAGCAGTTCGATGTGATTAAGGCGAAGACGATGTACGGCAAGCCGGTAACGGGAATCGAGCGGTCTACCTTTGTCTTCGACAAGGATGGGAAGCTGATTCACGAGATGCGGAAGGTCACGCCAGCGGGACATGCGGCAGAGATTCTGGCGCTGTTGAAAGCGTAAGGAACCGAAGATTCGGGTGCCCGTACATCGCGATTTGGCGATGTGCGGGGAGGATGCTGGTTCCTTTTTGGAGTTGAAAGGGAGCGATGGTTTAAAACGGTTCGCGCCTTCGCGCGAATACCCACACATGCGCGATAAAGCTGCGCATGTGTGGGGCACCCGCTCTTTACTTTGTCATCCGCAGCAGAGCGGAGGGGTCTGCTTTTGTTTCCTAAGCAATCTCTCGCTAAAGCCAGGCTTCCGGTGTGGTGAAGCGGAGACCGGGCCGGGCCAGGAGTCTGCGCGTGACTTCCAGAGTGGACTTGCGCGAGTGGGATTCGACGAGTGTGTCGAGGTGTGAGGCGTCGTGGAGGAGGATGTTGGATGCCCTCCCCTTCCTCCGATTTACAGCCAGGCCGTGGTCGATGTACCCGAGGATCTTGTCCGGACCATGGGTCGCGACCCAGTCGCGCGCTGTAACGTTCCAGAGAACCGGGGTCAGGCCGATCTCCCGTGCCGCTTTTAAGACATCGGGACGGCGGCCTCCGAAGGGTGGGCGAAAGAACGCCGGGGTCACGCCCGTCGTGTCGAAGATAGTGCTCTGACAGAGGTCCAGCTCCAGGCGAACGCGGTCGAGAGAGCTGAAAAACAGGTTTGGGTGGGTCTGTGTGTGATTGCCAACCAGGTGACCTGCCTCGACGATGCGACGCGCAAGCTGTGGATGGCGCAGAACGTGGTTTCCCATAAGAAAAAACGTCGCGCGGGCGTTCTGCGCTGCCAGGATATCGAGCAGCTCCGGGGTGTGGAGGGGGCTGGGGCCGTCGTCGTAGGTGAGGACGATCTCATTGGGGTCGCTGCCGGACTGGAGCGTAGCGCCGAAGATCTGGGACGTGGGCCACATGCCGGCGTAGGTATAAAGACCGGCGGAGAGGCCCAGAACTGCGGCGGGAAGAGCGGTGACGGCGAGATTCGGCATGCTTGTGCCAGTTTATTCCGTACTTTTTATTCCCGTACTGGGAGGTCTGCTGCTCACCTTTGGAACAGGATTCGGTCTATCTATGCAGAGATCGATCTCCTGGCTCCGGAGTCAGAAAAAATGGGAACTGAAGCAATGCGTTGGAACGCAGGGCCTGCGGGAATAGGCTCTGTGCGGGTAGAATCGTCCGCAGCCATGACGAAGGCAGCGGTGACACGGACGGGAGCTCGGTTGACCCCAGCGCAGATGGAAGCGCGGGCTCAACAGCGCCTGGAAGACGACGAATTGATCCGGCAGGCGCAGGCTGGAGAGCGCGAAGCCTTCGACCAGTTAGTGCGACGATACGACTCTTCCGTTCTCCGCCTGGCGATGCATATGCTTCAGAATGAACAGGATGCGCAGGATGTCCACCAGGAGGCTTTTTTGAAGGCCTACCGGCATCTTTCGAACTTCCGCTTCGAGTGCTCGTTTTACACCTGGCTCTACCGGATTGTGACGAACCTTTGCCTGGACCAGATGCGACGGCGCAAGAGCCGGCGTGAGGATGCGGCAACCTTCGTCGACCAGGAAGGCGGAGAGATGGACCTGATGGCGAATGTGCAGGACGAGCGCAGTGGTGCCAACCCCGCACGCGAGCTGGAACGGAAGGTTCTGAGCCGAAAGATTCAGGCGGCGCTGGAGAAGCTTACGCCGCGCGAACGTATGGTTTTTGAGTTGAAGCACTACCAGGGATTGAAGCTGAGAGTGATTGGCGAGATGTTGCACACCAGCGAAGAGACCGCGAAGAACACGCTGTTCCGCGCGACTCGGAAGCTGAGATCGAATCTAGTGGATGCGTAAAGGTTTTTGATGCAACGCTCGATGGCGGACGGGACAGGTTTCGATCCAGCCACGGGCAAGTGAGGAACGAGTAGCAGAGCTTAAACGAGGCAGTGCAGGGGAAACTCCGATGAAATGTGAAGTAGCGCAAGAGTGGATGGTCATGCTGGCGTACGACGAGCTGGCCGAGGCCGACGCAACAGAACTCGAAATGCACCTTCGCTTCTGTGAAGCCTGCACGGCAGACATGAAACTCCTGAGTGTCTTTCAGGAAGCCATGGCGGTCGAAGATATGGAAGAACCCTCCGCAAATCTTCTGGCGCAGAGCCGAATGCGCCTGGACGCAAGGCTGGACGAAGCGGGCGTTGGCGGATGGATGGACCGCGTTCGCGCGCTGGTGATGGGCAGTGTGGCGACTGTGAGCTCGGCTCCGGCGCTGGCGACGTTACTGGTGGGCGTAGGTTTCCTGAGTGGCAATTTTCTGGAGCGTTACCAGGCCCGGCGCGGGCCTGCGATCACCGATGCAACGGTGAACATGAACAATCAGACCGAGAGCGTGATCAGCAATGTCAGTGGCATTGTGCAGACTCCTAACTCGAACATTGTGCAGGTTAAGTACAACCGCGTAGTTCCCGAGACGATGCAGGGGTCGCTCGATGATCCTAAGATTCGCGAGCTGCTGATGGTGGGCGCGAAGAACGGTATCTCCAATGGTGTACGCGAGAACAGCGTAAGCCTGCTGGCCCAGGAGTGCATCGCCGGACATCAGTGCGAGAGTGCGAGCGGCGGCGGTGTGGGCGTGCGCGATGCCCTGCTAGTCAGTTTGCGGTATGACAAGAGCCCAAAGGTGCGGATGAAGGCCCTTGAAGGTCTGCAGCCCTACGTAGGCGCGGATCAGCGCGTGCGCGATGCTGTAGCGGAGAGCCTGATGCGCGACGCATCGGCGGATGTCCGAACGAGGGCGATTGACCTGCTGCAACCGGTTCAGGCCGATTCGAGTATTCGCCAGGTCCTGCATACGGTTTCGACGCGCGATGAGAACCCTTATATCCGCAACGCCTCCACCCAGGCACTGGAAGGTACGGACGGCCTGCAGTGAAGAAGCCTTCCAAAACGCTCCTGCTGATCACCTCAGCAGCGCTTCTGAGTGCTCCCTTGTTGGCGATGCGTACAGGATCGCACACGTCGAAGCCGTCCCAGAGCTACCTTGGCGTGGACATCATCGATGTCGAGCCGGAGCAGGTAAATGTTCTGCATCTCCGAGATGGCAAGGGCGCGGAGATTACGCGTGTCGATCATGACGGCCCTGCGGGAAAAGCCGGTCTGCGGGAGCACGACGTCGTCCTGAAGGTGAACGACCAGACCATAGAAAACGAAGAGCAGTTCCGAAAGGCCCTTCGGGAGACTCCTGCCGGACGCAGCATCTCTTTGACGCTAAGCCGTGACGGCCAGGTGCTCACCGTGACGGCGCAGTTAGCCAATCGGGCAGAGGTGGAGCGACGTGCGTGGGAGCAGCACTTCACCGTTCCTGAACCGCAGACGACCGAAAATTATCCTCCAGCCCCGGACGTTGTGGCGGTAACGCCTCCCCCTCCCGGCCATGGCTTCATCAGCGGACATCTGCTTTGGACGCCCCACACGGGCCTGATGCTGGAGACGATGGGCGCGCAGCTGGCAGACTTCTTCGGTGCAAGGAATGGCAAGGGGCTTCTTGTTCATAGCGTTGAAGCAAATAGCCCTGCGGCGATGGCCGGAGTTCGCGCGGGCGATGTCGTGGTACGCGTCAATGGCGGTACGATTGGATCCAAGGCGGACTGGACGCGTGCCGTTCATGATGCAAAAGGACGCCCGGCGGAGGTCACGCTGTTGCGCGATCGGCACGAAGTCACCGTGATGATGCCCACCGACGGCAAAAAACGCAGTTCCCTGCGGTTTCCACCAACAGGAGTAGCAAAGGACGTCCCGGCACCTGTCATCGTTGCCTGCATGGAGATGCTGTAGGGTTCTTTTTTGGGACAACTGCGGTGAACCTCTATACTCAGAGGTTCATGGACCCCATTGAGACACCCCAGATTGCGCCTCTTATCCAGTCGCAGATCCAGCAACAGATAGAAAACTCCAATCTGACCCTGGATAACTACCTCCTGGATAACGCCTACGACGAGATGTTCGCGGGGCGCGAAGCCCTCCATGCGCACTACGAGCTTCTGATGGAGCACTTCTCCTCTCTGCCGAAGGACGATCTCACACGCAAGAAGCAGGCAGCCGATCTCTCCTTCCTGAATCAGGGAATCACGTTCACCGTGTACGGCCGCGAAGAAGGCACGGAGCGGATCTTCCCCTACGACATGCTGCCGCGCATCATTACAGCCAAGGAGTGGGAGACCGTCGAGCGCGGTCTGACGCAGCGCATCACGGCCCTGAACCTCTTCTTGAAAGACATCTACAACGAAGGCCGGATTCTCTCCGAGGGCATCGTTCCGCGCGAGCTGGTCTATAGCTGCAAACAGTTCCGCCGCCACATGGTGGGTCTGCAGGTGCCGCGCAATATCTATATCGCCGTTGTGGGCACGGATCTGATCCGTCTGGAGAACGGCGAGTTTGTCGTACTCGAAGATAACCTTCGCGTACCCAGCGGCGTGAGTTACATGCTGACCAACCGGCGCGTGATGAAGCGCATCTTTCCGCAGCTCTTTCGCAGCTACGGAGTGAGGCCGATCGAGCAGTACACCCAGCTGCTGCTGGGAACGCTGCGGTCGCTCGCGCCCGAAGGCCGGCCGGAGCCAAACATCGTCCTGCTCTCGCCCGGCGTCTTCAACTCGGCTTACTTCGAGCACGCATATCTGGCACGCCAGATGGGAATTGAGCTCGTCGAAGGCCGCGACCTGGTGACGCACGATAACGTCGTCTACATGCGTACGACGAGCGGCCTGCGCCGGGTGGATGTGATCTACCGGCGTGTGGACGATGATTTTATCGATCCGCTGATCTTCCGTGCGGATTCGATGCTGGGCGTTGCGGGTCTCTTCAATGCGTATCGCGCGGGCAATGTCACGCTGGCGAATGCGTTTGGCACGGGCGTGGCCGACGACAAGGCGCTGTATGCCTACGTCCCTGCGATTATCAAATTTTATCTGAGCGAAGAGCCGATCCTGAAGAACGTGGAGACCTTCCTCTGCGCGCGAGAGACGGAGCGGAAGCACGTACTCGCGAACCTGGACAAGATGGTTGTGAAGGCCGTGGGAGAGAGCGGCGGCTACGGCATGTTGATTGGACCGCAGAGCACCGCAGCACAGCGCGAAGAATTTGCGCGGAAGATCGAAGCCGACCCACGCAACTACATCGCGCAGCCGACGATCTCCTTCTCGCGCGCGCCTTGTCTCGTGGACGATGGCTTCGAGCCACGGCATGTGGACCTGCGGCCTTATGTTCTCTATGGCGACAAGGTGAGCATTGTGCCAGGGGGTCTGACGCGTGTTGCACTGAAGAAGGGTTCGCTGGTCGTGAACTCCTCGCAGGGCGGCGGCAGTAAAGATACCTGGGTTTTGAGCCAATAAAAGTGTAGTTACACTTTTGTAGTTACACGGTGATAGATTGAATGCAGTTCAAATGGGATAAGAAGAAGGCCAGAAGTAATCTCCGAAAACACGGTATCGCATTTGAGGATGCTTTATTTGCCTTCTTCGATCGAAACGCTGTCTACCTGGAAGATCAAATGGTTGATGGCGAACTCAGGCACCAACTGGTGGGTGTCGCGAATGACATTGAACTTCTTCTCGTAGTGCATACGGAGCGAAACCACGATGGCGAAAACGACGAAAGCACGATCCGTCTCATCTCAGCCAGACCGGCAGGCCAACAAGAGCGAAAATATTATCGTTCGCGTTCCCTTTGACCCTACGATGAAGATGAGCGCTGCAAGTCGCAAAAGGCTTGAAAAGCTTCGCGGTATCCGTGATGAAGACATCGACTTCTCCGACGCGCCTGTCTTGCCCGCCGAAGCGTGGAAGAAGGCTATCCGCAATCCCTTCATGAAGGTCTACAAAGAGCAGGTCACGATTCGTGTGGATAAGGATGTCCTCGAATGGCTCAAGAGTGACGGGGCCGGATATCAGACACGGCTCAACGAGATTCTAACCAACGCAATGCTTAAAGACGCGCGAAAATCCTCTGGAAGAAATACGTCGAAGGACTCTTTGAAACGAAAAGCATCATAGATCAGTGAGGTCACGAACGGATGCTTTCCCGCGTAGCTGACAGTTTGTATTGGATGAGCCGGTACCTTGAGCGTGCCGAGCATACGACGCGTCTGCTCGACGTCAATCTGAACCTCATGCTCGACGAGTCGTGGACCTCTGCCGACCATCGGTGGCAGCGTGTGCTGCAGTCGCTCGGTTCGCCTAAGGACATTGAGTGGAAGGGCGATCCCTTCAAGCTGGCGCATGCGCTCACGTTCGACTCAACGCATACGTCCAGCGTGCTGGGATGCATCGTGGGTGCGCGTGAAAATGCGCGGCACGTGCGTGAGCAGATTTCGACAGAGATGTGGCATCGCCTGAACAGCCTGTATCTTCAGGTCACGCGGCCAGAGATGCAGAGCGACCTGCATGCAGAAGCGTTGCTGGCGCAGCACGAAGGTCCCACGGAGTTTCTGGCGCAGGTGATGGAGGCCGTCCACCAGTTTCAGGGTGTGACGGATTCCACGATGAGCCACGGCGAGGGTTGGCAGTTTATCCAGGTCGGCCGTTACATGGAGCGTGCGTCGGCGACGACGATGCTCCTGGAGGCGTACCAGGCCGATCTCTGGAAGTTGCACGACAAGGTGCAGGAGGGCAACGAGTACCTGGAGTGGATGGGTCTGCTGCGCTCCGCCACCGCGTTTGAGGCCTACTGCAAGGTCTATACGGCTGACCTTACGCCGGAGTGGATCCTCGAGTTTCTGCTACTGGACGATAAGTTTCCGCACTCGCTGCGGTTCTCCGTAGAGGCGATGCAACAGGCTCTGGGAGCTGTGCAGGAGGTCAGCGGTGGCAGCGTGCGTTCGGACACGCTCAGCCGCATCTCCGGCAGGCTGCGCGCCTCGCTGAGCTATTCGAGCGTGGACGAGATCCTGGAAGGCGACGTTATCGCCTACCTCCGCGAGATTCAACATCACTGCCGCGAGATCCATAACGCCATCTATGAACTGTATGTGGACTACTCGATTCAAGCTGCGCTGGCAGTCTAAGTACGTTCCCGGGAGGGCCCGATGTACTACACCGTTCGACATCTTACGAAGTTTGTTTACAGCAACTCTGTGAGCGAGAGCATCATGGAGACGCGCATGCACCCGCGCTCCGATGCGAGCCAGCGCTGCCTGACGTTTCACCTCTCGGTCAGCCCGCGCTGCCGAGTCTTCAGCTATCGCGATCACCTGGGAAATCACATCCATCACTTCGATATTCCGGTCGCGCATGAGCAGCTTGTCATCGTCGCCGAAAGCCTCGTAGAGATGGACGAGATCATCATGGTGCCGAGTTTTCTTGCACCTGATGCATGGGCCGAGGTCGACGCGATGGTGCAGGAGGGTGACTTCTGGGAGATGCTGCTGCCGAGCGAGTTCACCACACCGACGCCCGCGCTGGAAGAGCTTGCAAACAAGCTGGACGTTCGCCGCCGCGACGATCCTCTGATGGTCTTGCATGATCTGAACGAGAAGCTCTATAAGTACTTCGACTATGTACCGAAGTCGACGAAGGTAGACTCACCGATCGATGTGGCTTTAGAAAATAAAGCCGGTGTCTGTCAGGACTTTGCGCATGTAATGATCGCGCTGGTGCGCTCGCGACTGCGGATTCCCTGTCGCTATGTCAGTGGCTATCTCTTTCACAGCAACGAAAAAGATCGCAGCGTGAACTCCGCGACGCATGCATGGGTTGAAGCGCTTGTACCGCAGTTCGGTTGGGTTGGATTCGATCCAACGAACTGGCTTATCGCCAGCGACCGCCACATTCGCACCGCGATTGGGCGCGACTACGCCGACGTTCCGCCGACGCATGGAATCTTTCGCGGACGCGCTGCAAGCGAACTGACGGTGGCTGTGCGTGTTTCGCCGAGTGAAGGCGCTCCACTGATGGACCGCGAGCTTCCGATCCCGGAGGACTGGTCGATCCTGGTGGAGAAGGCGACACAGTTGCCGCCTCCTCCGCCAGTGGTTTCGAGAGCAAAGCAGTTGCAGCAGGCTCAGCAACAGCAACAGTGAGTTATGAGTTGTTAGTTATTAGAGAAACTAGCAACTAAAAACTAACAACTACTTACTAACAACTCCTTACGTATTCGTCTTCTTGAAGATGCTTTCAGGGATGTGCCGGATGACGGCCATGATGACGCGCCACTGGAACGGGACGTAGATCTGGTCGCGCTTGGAGTCGATGGCGCTGGCGATGGCCTTGCCCACTTTGGCGGGATCGGCAAACTTCTCGCTTCCCTTCATGCCCGTGGTCATAGCAGTCTTTACCGGGCCGGGCTTGATAGTGGTGACCGTGACGCCCTCGCGGTCGATGCGATTACGCAGACCGCTCAGGAATGCCGACAGGCCAGCCTTGGCCGAACCATAGACATAGTTCGATTTGCGCCCGCGATCGCCCGCAACTGAGGAGATGACGGCGAGCGTGCCGGATTTCTGCTTGACGCAGTAGTTCGCCAGCCAGGTCAAAAGAGAGACCGGCGAGGTGAAATTGGTATGAAGGATCTGCTCTGCGGCGATCGCGTCGGCCTCGGCTTCGGCCTGGTCTCCCAGAACACCGTGCGCGAGGTAGGCGATATCCAGACCGCCGAGGGCAGTGATGGCATCGGCGAGCAGCTGAGGGTGAAGGTCTAAGTCATCTAGATCGATGACTGTCGTCTCCACGAAGCTTGCGCCACGCGTCTTGAGGTCGGCAGCGACGGCGGCGAGCTTCTGCTCATTCCGTGCGACGAGGTAGAGACTGTCGCCACGCTTGGCCCAGACGCGTGCGGTCTGTTCTGCGATGGCCGAGGTTGCGCCGAGGATAAGGATCTTGCGGGGTGTAGGCATCTGGTTCCTCAAAATTCTAAGTTGCGACCCGCTCCCAGAAGGAGGACGTCAGCAGGGGATCTTTGTAGCGGGCGAAGTTGCGCCACTGCGGGTAGGCCGCCTGGAAGTGAGCGGCGGACATGCGAGCGTCTTTGGCGGGGTAGAGCTTGCCGCCGTAATCGATGGTCATATCGGCGAGGCGGTCGAAGAGCTCGAAGCTGACGCCTGGCTTGATCGGAAAGTCGAGCGCTAGCGTGATGCCCGGCTGCGGAAAGCTCATCATACCGGGCGAGGGCACATCGCCAAAGGCCTTCAACACGGCCAGGAAGCTGGCGAGGCCCGAGTCTGCAACGGCATGCAGAATCGCGGTCGTCCCTTCCTTGGCGGACTCCCAGGGCAGAGCGTACTGAAACTGTAGCAAACCGCGCTTGCCGTAGAGACGATTCCACTTGAGCATGATGTCGAGCGGGTAGAAAAAGGGCTCATAGTCTTGAAGAGCACGGACGCGCTTCTTTAGCTGCTTATGGAAGAAGACGGCGTTGAACGCCGAGACGCTAAAGCTGTTCAACGCGAAGCCGGGCGCATTGAAAGGAAAGATCAGCTTGGGTTCGGGCGACTCCGTCAATTCGTCCGGCATGGTGGAGTGCTCACCCAGCATGAAGACGCCGCGGGCGAAGTTCTTCCCGGTGGAGGTGCAATCCACCCAGCTCACTGTGTACTCCACGGTTTTGAACTGTTCCGTCAGGGCAAGAAACTCTTCGATGCCGTGAAACTGGACGCCCTGATAATCGATCAGGCGCGAAGCGATCTTGCGCAGCTTGACCTGGGCCCAGGTGATGACGCCAGTGAGTCCAAGGCCGCCGATGGTGGCGGAGTAGAACTCCGAATTTTCATTGCGTGAACAAAGCATCCGCGTTCCGTCGGAGCGAACCAGCTCAAACTGCGGCACGTGCGATCCGAAGGTGCCGGCGATGTGATGGTTCTTGCCGTGAATATCGTTGGCGATCGCTCCGCCGATGGTGACGTACTTCGTTCCTGGCGTCACGGGAAGGAAGAACCCGCGCGGCACGGCGAAGCGGAGGATCTGGTCGAGGGTGGCTCCCGCCTCGCAGGTCAGGAGGCCCGTCGCGGGGTCGAAGCTCAGCAGGCGGTCCATGCCCGTGGTAACTAGAAGATGGCCGTCGCGGAGGAGGCAACAGTCGCCATACGAGCGGCCCATGCCCACGGCCAGAGCGCCGCTCGGCATGCCATTATGGGCATCTACGACAGCCGGGAAGTCCTGCTGCCACGAGAGCGGAACTACCGTTGCCGGATAGAGCGGGTAGCGTCCCCAGGGCTCGAATGGAACGTGTACTTTCGTGTTTTCAGTCGCCGGGTGATGATAGGCCAGCGGCGCTTCTTGAAGAGATGGCATACAGTTGTGAGGATAGCTGATCCAACACCCTTTCCTGCCTGGAAGATTGTGGCGGAGAGTTGATTTCCGAGAGAGTAAAACGATGGACCCCTTTAAACTAAGAGAAGCGACCGCGGACCTGCACGCGCAGACCGAAGAAGGCGTGCCTCTCATGAAGCCAGACCTGACGCTAACCGAGTATGTGAGCGTCCTGCAGCGCTTCTATCGTGCGGTCGCAGCCTGGGAAACCTGGGCGGAGACGCATGTTCCCGAGCGCTGGCGCGCCATGTTTGACCAGAGACGCCGATCGCGGCTTCTATTACAGGACTTCCAGGCCCTGGGAGTGTCCAGTGACGAGGCCTCCTGGGGCGAACTCCCCTTTCCCGTTCTGGAAAGCGATGCCAGCTTTCTGGGAGCGATGTACGTCGTGGAAGGATCTACGCTGGGCGGCCAATACATTGCCAGACATGTCGAAGAGGTCCTGAAGTTCACACCGGGCGTCGGCGACGCCTACTTTCGTGGATACGGTGATAGCACCGGAGCGATGTGGAAAGAGTTCCGCGCTATTGTGGCGGCGATTGACGATGCAGATTCCGATCAGGTGATCGAAGGTGCCCGTAAAATGTTTGGAATGTTCGCACACTGTCTGAAAGAGGGACAGACCGTCGACGCGTGAGCAGGTACCCGGCCCTGAAAAACATGGAACTTACTAATCGACTACTGACCTGCGAGGACGAACCTATCCGTGTGCCCGGAAGCGTGCAGAGGCACGGGTTTTTGCTTGGGTTGGATGAGACTTCAGAGCATGTGGCGGTGGTCAGCGAGAACGTCGAAGAATTTCTTGGAATTCCCGTAAAACTGATCCTCGGCGCTCGCCTGGATTCCTTTCTGGATCGCGAAGTCATGGCTGCGGTGACCATGATGTTGATGACACCGGCCACCGAAGAAATCCAGACCTACCTGGGAGCTTTCCAGGTCCGGGCCGAACTGTGCAGCGTGATCGCGCATCGGTCGAATGGACGCCATATCCTGGAATTCGAAAAGCAGGATCGCCTGGTGGGCGCGGCGAAGATGAACGCGATCATCACCAACTTTGTGGGACTGCTGAGCAAGCTGCGCACGAAAGAAGACATGTGCCGTGCACTGACGCGGCAGATGAAAGAACTCACTGGGTACGACCGCGTTATGATTTACAGCTTCGACGAAGTCGGCCATGGCAATGTGCTCTCCGAAGAGAACAACGGCAAACTGCCCAGCTTTCTCGGACTCCGCTTTCCCGCCTCCGATATTCCGCGCCAGGCGCGTGAGCTCTACATTCTGAATACGACACGCATCATCCCGGATGCAAACTATCTTCCGTCGCCGCTTGTAGGTCTGGCCGGTACCGACGCGCAGCAGATGGACCTCTCGCTGAGCGTTCTGCGCAGCGTTTCACCGGTCCACCTGGAATACATGCACAACATGGGAACGGCATCGTCGATGTCCGTCTCGATCGTGTGCGAGGGCAAGCTGTGGGGCCTGATCAGTGGGCATCATGCGACACCGCTCAGCGTTCCTTATCTTCTGCGCAGCGCGTGCGACATGCTCTCCAAACTTGCAGCGACGCAGATTATCTCCTTCGATACGGCGGAGAAGCTGGAAAAACGCAGCTATCTTCATGCGGTGCAGCGCACGATCCTGACCCAGGTGGCCTCGGGAAAGAACTTCCTGGAGTCGCTTGGCGCGCATGTCGGTTCTTTGCGCGACGTCACCGGCGCACAGGGAGCGGTCCTTGCAGTCGATGGGACGTACGTCGCCGATGGCATCGTGCCGGATCCGGCGTCACTCATGAAGATCGTTGCGTGGCTGGATAACCAACCGGAGACGTTGATCTTCACAAACAAGCTGAGCGAGCAACTGCCTTGGGCAGACGGGATCAGGGAAAAGGCCAGCGGCATGATCGCGGCGCGCATCTCGGATGTAAACAGCCGCTATGTTCTCTGGTTTCGGCCCGAAGTCGTCAAAATGGTCGTTTGGGCAGGTGAGCCTGTGCTGAAGACTTCCGCACAGCCGGACACGCTGCACCCGCGTGGATCGTTTGCCTCATGGAAAGAGATCGTTCGTGGACAGAGTGAACCCTGGCTGGAGCCGGAGATCGAGTCCGCCAGAGACTTCCGTGCGGCGAAAGTCACCATCGGGCTGCGTCGCGCAGAGCAGGCGGCTGAGCTCAACGAAGCCCGATTCGAGCAACTCACGCAGACGCTTCCCTCCATCGTCTTTGCCATGGACGACACGGGCAACCTGAGCTACGTGAACCAACGCTGGCACGCGGCTGGGTTAAAGCCCACTGGCTGCTGGTTTGACCACGGCAACGTGATCGACGAAGACCGCCCGCGCTGCGGACATGCCTGGGACGAGTGCGTGCGTCTCGGGATCGAGTTCAAGGAAGAGCTGCGGTTACGCTCTGACCCCGCAGGCATCGAACGGTGGTACCTCGTGCACATTGTTCCCTTCGTCACGCGCCATGAGGGACGTGGCGGATGGGTAGGAAGCTGTACTGATCTAACCGAACGCCGCGAGCGCGAAGCCGCCCTGCGCATGACGGAGAAGCTTGCCCTGACGGGCCGCATGACCAGCGTGATCGCGCATGAGATCAACAACCCTCTCGAATCCATCACCAACCTGATGTATCTGCTGCGCACCGAAATTTCAAACGTCGGCCCGGCAGCGGACTACATCGCTCTGGCAGAGAGCGAGTTGCTGCGCATCTCCGGCATCACCAAGCAGACGCTGCGATGGAGCCGCGAGACGACCGGGGCTCCGGAGCGATCGGCGGTGGGAGCCCTGTTCAGGGAGGTGCTACGCCTCTTCGCGGGAAAGATTCGCAACCGGCAGGTCAAGGTGATGATTCGCAGGGGCGAAGAGGTGTCGATCTATGGCGCCAGCGGACAACTGCTTCAGGTCATCGCCAACCTCGTCTCCAACGCGGTGGATGCCGCCAACGTGGGGGGAAACGTCTGGTTGTCTGCAACGGAGACCGATACCGGGACGGTGATCGAAGTGGAAGACGATGGCATCGGGATCAACGCGAAGGTGCAGGCGCAGCTCTTCAAGCCGTTCTTCAGTACCAAGGGCGATCTGGGAAACGGCCTCGGCCTGTACATCTCCAAAGAAATCGCAGAGCGGCATGGGGGCGAGCTATCCGTGGAATCGACAGTGGGCGCGGGAACGACCTTCCGATTCAGCCTTCCGGCCGCACCCACGGCCTAGATCTCGCTGCAACGTAAAAAGCACAGCCCGAGGGCTGTGCTTTTTTACTGAAAGACTTCGTAGCTTAAGCAGCTGCCTTGGTGCGCTCTGCCTTGGCCTTATCGTTCGCGGTCTTCGCGGAGACAGCCAGAGCAGCAAAACCAGCGGCGTCATGCGTAGCGATATCCGAGAGAACCTTGCGGTCGAGCTCGATACCAGCCTTCTTGAGGCCCGAGATGAACATGGAATAGCTGATCCCGTTCATGCGGCAGGCTGCGCCGATACGAACGATCCAGAGAGAGCGGAACTGACGCTTCTTCTGCTTACGTCCGATGTAGGCGAACTTGAGACCGCGCTCGACGGCTTCCTGAGCGGCCTGATAGAGCTTGGATTTTGTGAGGAAGTAACCACTCGCGCGCTTGAGGATCTTTTTGCGGCGATCACTGCGTTTTGTTCCACGTTTTACGCGTGGCATAGAGCTCTCCTTTTGCGTACATCGGTTGTTAGCGGCTGGAGGTAAGGAAGAGTCTGGCTTTCGCCTCGCTCCGGCCTCTTCACACGCCTGCTACTCCAGGTTTGATATCGATTCATCCGAATCGAGGGCCCATAACGCTATATCTGGACCGTTGTGCAGCATGCAGCCGCACGGCTCAACCTGAAAAACTTGCTTCAAAATCCGTTACGCCAAAACTTAGGCGTAAGGGATCATGCGCGAAACCTTGTGATAATCAGCATCAGACACAAATGCAGAAGCACCGAGCTTGCGCTTGGTCTTGGTGTCCTTGCTGGTCAGGATATGGCGCATCTTGGCCTGGCCCCGCTTGATCTTGCCGGTGCCGGTCTTTCTGAAGCGCTTCGCCGCACCGGAGTGCGTCTTCATCTTAGGCATGGTGATTCCTGTCTAAAGGGGTTGCTGTTTGGTGGCCCACAGCTTCGGGACAACCTTCTAATTATAGCGCAGGCAAGGCAAATTCCTACTGCCCTGGTGGAGAAGCTGCTTCTGAATGCCGCAAAGGAGTGTAAAAGACATGCATTACTATGGGTGGGTGATCCCCCAAACGCAGCGTGCTGGCTCCTCCAGGATCTTTGCTTTTCTTACGCTGGCGATTGCGGCATATGTCACTTTTGCATTTCCCTTCCACTTTCCGCCAAAAACACCTTCTTTCGGCGAGAGCTATCAGGCTGGTTTTGACAATCGAGTGGCGACCATCGGTCTGGGGGTAATCAGTGTCATTGTTTTTCTGTTCTTCTGGAGGCGGGGTTCCAAGAACGCCGACCAGATAACACTAAGCGAAGGCAATCGACTCCAGCGAAATGAGGCAATTTTAGCGGTCGTCGCAACCATCGCTGGCACCCTCCTGTTCGGTTTTTTCGCTTTACATAAAGATCCGTCCTTTGCCGAGGCCGCCTTTTTTATAGGCCGGGCACGCGATCTTCTTGTGCCGCATATGCATATCTATCAGCAAGTGGAGTTTCCCTATGGCCCGCTGATGATAGAGCCGCTTGTTTACCTGGCACGGCTTCTTTCTCCTCTCCATATTCCGTTTACAACGATTCATCTCCTTTTGCTGGCGGCAGAACAGAGCCTTGGTGTCCTGCTAGCCGTCTACACTTTGAATCGCCTGCCGCTCTCCTATCGATGGCGCTTGGCACTCCTTGTATTTCTGGTTGTTGCCCAGCTAAACCCATTGCTTGGCGCAAATTATTCGCTCTACAAGTTTGGCGCGCCGATGGCGCTTCTAATTTATGGCATGAGAAGGAGCACTGCTGGCGGAGCTCTGCTGGCGCTGACATTGGCAAATCTCCTTCTTCTGCTTCTTTCGCCTGAGCTTGCGATCGGCAGCTTTGCAGCTACCGCAACGTACGGCATCATCTGCGCGATGCAAGGCGACCGTCGACGTCTCGTGACGCTGGCATCGCCCGTGATCGCCTTGGCAGTATTTCTCGCTATTTTCGGGCTGAACTATTTCCAGCGTCTCGGTGCCGCTGCGGGTGGGGCCTTGAATCTGATCGTGCAACCCACCCCTAACTGGCTGGTGTTTGTATTCGCCGTCGCCTGGCTGATTCCGCGCTTCGCCGGTGAACTAATGCACAGCCGTACTGCGGAATCAAGGCTCCTCGTACCCTGCTATGTTCTCGGAATCGGGCTCATACCGGGAGCTTTAGGCCGGAGCGACGCCGTCCATCTGCTCTTCAATGGCATCGCAATCTTCCTGCTTTCTGCAGTCGCGGTTTCCACCAAATGGCATCAGCAAGACAAACATTCCTGGCAGCAAAAGGCATGGGGGCTAGCCCTGGCAGTCGTACTCGTTCAGATGATGGGTCGAAATCTGCTTACGTATCGCAATAATTTCAAGGAGTGGGCGCACCCCACCCCCCACCAGATCAGTCGCCTGGACATTCGCCAACTCAACTCTATCGTTGGAAACGATCCAGTCGCTTCGCCAGTGAGCTTTCCGGTGTACGACCACGTTGAAGATGATTTGCGTGCATCCGGGCATTACGTAGTTGACTACTATCCAGCTCTCGGAGAGGTTTGGGTCGAATCGGCGGAACGTCGCAAGATAGAAGCTCTTCGGAAGCAAAAATGGGCCGTCGTATATCAGGGGGATTGGAAACCAGTGGAATTTATCCGTCCTGACAAGGTCCTACGTTATACAAGATTTGGCATCGTGTATCACCCAATTCGCCCACCTTACGCCGTGGGTAATCTCCTGGACAAAGAAATCCAAGAACACTGGACGCTTGTGGCTCGTTTCGGCGAAATCCTCCTATATCGCAACGAGCAGCAAGTGCCTTAGCAGCGCTCGCCCAAAGGCACGATGCGCGCACTCCGGAGTTCCATTTCCCAACGCGGGAGCCTACTTGCGCGAACTTGGCAGATGGCCCGAAGTGGTATACTTGGAACACGGGAATATGCTGATATCGCGCAGAAAACCGCGCGTTTTGAGCATTTCTTCACCCTTCCCGGAACTCCCAGAGAGCCCCCAGAACGCAGGAGAAGATTTGGCCACCGAAACGCCTCTGCTCGACCTTCAACAACCCGGAACTGCCTCTGAAGCTGCACCTCAATCGGTGCAAACGACGACCTACACCAGCGATAACATCAAGATCCTGGAGGGCCTTGAGGCGGTGCGCCTCCGCCCCGCCATGTACATCGGATCCACCGGCGAGCAGGGTCTGCATCATCTTGTCTACGAGGTCGTGGACAACTCGGTCGACGAAGCACTCGCGGGCCACGCTACGCGCATCGACGTCACCATTCACGTGGACAACTCCGTGACCGTGGTCGATGATGGGCGCGGTATTCCTGTGGACATGAAGACTTTGCCCGACGGCTCCAGGATGGCTGCGGTGGAAGTCGTTCTGACCAAGCTGCACGCTGGCGGTAAGTTCGATGCCTCGTCGTACAAGGTCTCCGGCGGCCTGCACGGCGTCGGCGTCTCCTGCGTCAACGCACTCTCGGAAGAGTTTGACGTCGAGATCTGGCGTGACGGGCACACCTACCAGCAGAACTACTCCAAGGGCGATCCCCTGGAGGCTGTGCGCGAGGTAGGCGTCAGCAAAAAGCGCGGAACCAAGGTTCACTTCCTCCCGGACAAGAGCATCTTCACGGTGCACGAGTATAACTTCGACACGCTGGCCAATCGCCTGCGTCAGCTCGCCTTCCTGAACAAAGGTATCGAGATCACGCTGACCGACGAGCGTTCGATCGATGCTAAGGGCGAAGCGAAGCACAGCGACTTCAAGTACAACGGCGGTATCGCCGAGTTCATCAAGCATCTCAACAAGGGCAAGGCCGTTCTGCATGAAAAGCCGATCTACATGGAGGCTGAACGCGGCCAACTCGTGATGGAGATCGCTCTGCAGTACAACGATGCCTACTCCGAGACGGTCTTCAGCTTTGCCAACAACATCAACACCGTCGATGGTGGAACGCATCTCTCCGGTTTCCGTACCTCCTTGACCCGCACGATCAACGCGGCCGGGCAGTCGATGGGTCTCTTCAAGGATCTGAAGGAGTCGCTCTCGGGAGACGACGTGCGTGAGGGTCTTGTGGCCGTCGTCAGCGTCAAGCTGCCGCAGCCGCAGTTCGAAGGACAGACGAAGGGCAAGCTGAACTCCGACATCTCCGGCCAGGTACAGAGCTTCGTCAACGAGCGCCTGGGCGTCTTCTTTGAGCAGAACCCGCAGGTGGCCAAGAAGATCATCAACAAGGCCATCGACGCCGCGCGCGCGCGCGAAGCAGCACGCAAGGCACGCGATCTCACACGCCGTAAGGGCGCGCTGGATGGTGGAGGTCTGCCGGGCAAACTGGCCGACTGTTCCGAGCGTCAGCCGGATCGCTGCGAACTCTACCTCGTAGAGGGTGAGAGCGCCGGCGGCACAGCCAAACAGGGCCGCGATCGCCGCTTCCAGGCGATCCTGCCGCTGAAGGGTAAGATTCTCAACGTCGAGAAGGCCCGCTACGACAAGATGCTGGGCCACGAAGAAATCCGCGCCATGATTACGGCGCTGGGAACCGGCATCGGCAAGGACGACTTCGATCTCGCCAAGCTGCGTTACGGCAAGCTGATCCTGATGACGGATGCCGACGTCGACGGATCGCATATCCGTACGCTTCTGCTGACGTTCTTCTTCCGCCACATGGGCGAGCTCATCAAACGTGGGCACGTTTACATCGCGCAGCCACCGCTCTTCAAGATCAAGAAGGGCAAGCGCGAGGAGTACATCAAGGACGAGCGCGAGTTTGTGAAGGTGATGGTCAAGCGCGCCTCGGATGGCATGATCGTCCGTTATGGCGAGTCTGCCGCAACAATGGAGGGCTCGGAGCTGACCAAGTTCATGGGTCATCTGAACGAGTACCTCGGCTTCTACGACAAGGCCGATAAGCGCTTCCGCAACGACGCCGTGACGACCATGTTTGCCGAGATCTTCGCCAACGAAGGCAAGGAGCCTGCGCGTCGCGCGGACTTTGAGACCCCGGACAAGCTCAACCAGATGCAGGCACGGCTGAAGGCCATGGCGCACGATGCCAAGTTCAAGGCAGTAGGCGAGCCTGTTCTGGACGAAGAGCACCAGACCTGGTCGCTGAGCTACTCCGATTCGCAAGGCGCACCACGCCAGATCGACTTCACCATGGCCTCCGCTCCGGAGATGCGACAGATGCTGGGCAAGTACGCCCAGATCCGCGAGCAACTTCAGCCGCCCTTCTACGTCTCCTACGCGGACAAGACGGCCAAACAGGATGCGGACGAAGCCGAAGAGGCGGCAGAGACCGAAGTGGCCGCGGACGCTACCGCTCCGGGAACCGTCGCCGAGGTGAAGGGTAAGCAGCGCAGCAATCGCGCTGGCCAGGACCCTGTTCAGAGGAACTCGGCACGCGAACTCTTCGACTATGTCATCGAGCAGGGCAAGAAGGAGTACCAGGTCCAGCGCTACAAGGGTCTGGGCGAAATGACCGCCGAGCAGCTTTGGGAGACGACCATGGATCCAGCCCGCCGCACGCTGGTCATCGTGAAGCTCGAAGACATCGCCGCGACGGAAGAGATCTTCACCACGCTGATGGGTGAGGATGTCGAAGCACGCCGCAAGTTCATTGAAGAAAATGCGCTGGATGTAAAGAATCTGGATATCTAAAGGATTCCATAAGCCTGCCGTGGTATAGCTCTGGGGTATATACTTTCCCCATGAGTCATGTCACGGCAAAACTTTTTCAAAACGGTCGAAGCCAGGCTGTGCGCCTACCGAAGGAGTTTCGCTTCGAGGGTAGCGAGGTCTCCATTCGGCGCGAAGGCTCTGCCGTCGTGCTCGAACCGGCAATGAAGCGTCGGCCCACCACTCATGAGGAAGTGCAAGCCTTCTTCAGAGAGGTAGATGCGTTGAAGGCTGGACCCGCCATTCCGGGTGGGCGCAATCAGGGTGAACTCAAGCTACGGAAGATCTTCGATTGAAGTATCTGTTCGACACCAACTTATGCATTGCATTAATTGAAGAACGCGAAGTTCCTCGTCAACGGTTGGAGCGCGCACTGGTTGAAGGATCTGAGCTTTATCTTTCTTCGCTTGTTCTCTATGAACTCTCTTATGGCATTCATAAAAGCCGCCAACCTAGGACGAGCCGGGCAAGGTTGGAGAAATACCTTCACCTCTTTCACGAGGTTCTAGACTTCACGTCAAGAGATGCAGAGAGAGCAGGCGAGATCCGGGCTCAGCTCGAAAAGGCCGCGAAACCGATCGGCCCTTATGATGTGCTTATCGCAGGACAGGCTCTAGCACGGGATATGATCCTCGTAACCGCGAACACTCGTGAATTCGAACGCGTCCCGGGCCTCGTTTTTCAGGATTGGGAGCACGGCACGATGCTCTAATTCGCGGAGTTTACTTCCCTGCAAACACTCGCAAGAGCGGCGCATCGTCCGCATCCCCCGACAACTCCCAGATCATCACGCCGCCAAGATGCTGCTCGCGCACGTAAGTTGCCTTGGCGTGGAGAGAAGTCGCGTCTTCGAAGGTGAGGAAGTTTTTGCCGTCATAGATCCATGGCGCCTGCGAGATCGGATCGCGAAAGAGTTTTGCGTCCGGACTGGCTGCGAGAATCTTTGCCGTGGACTGATTGAGATTTCCGCGCACCGGTCGGCCCGCTATTCCCAGGCCGTTATTCTCTCCCGAAACTTCCGTCCACTGGTAGGCGTAGAACGGGATGCCGAGGAGAAGTTTTTCGACAGGTGCGCCGTGCGAGGTGAAATCCGCAATGGCTTTGCTGGCCGTGTCTGCATTGGGATTGCTGCTGCGAAGCGGCGCGACGAGGCCGGTCGTGTGACTCCACGGACCGTTGTAGTCGTAGGTCATAACGCCGATCTCGTCCACCTCGGCGGCGACGCGTCGCCAGTCCACCGCCTCAATGTGGTCGCGCGTCGCACCCGCTGCGATTGAGAGCGTAAGACCCGGACGGGCGGCGTCCATCTGTTTGTGAAACTCTGCAAGCAGGGCGATGAAATTTTCATTCTGCGCTGCGTTGGGATACTCCCAGTCCACATCGAAGCCATCGAAAAGGCCCGGAGCTTCGATGCCGGGCGCCAGATGTCCGAGCACAAAGCGCTGGATGCAGGAGCGCACAAAGCCTTCGCGCACCTCAGGCTGTGCGGCTGCAGCGAAATCCGTCGCGCGACCTTCGAGCGAGAGCAAAATACGGAGATGCGGGTAGCTCCGCCGCAGCTTTTGCAGCTGGTGGAAGTTACCCTTTAAAATCGCCGCCGGGTCGTCCGCTACACCGTCCACACTGTTCGCCACGGTGTAGGCGAGATTCATGTCGGCCTGCGGATCGGCGACGACGCATTGACTGTCCCTGATGAACCCTTGGGCATAGTTGATTTGCGTCAGTCTCTCCGCCGCTCCGCTGTGCACGAGATTGCCGACGAAGTAGTTGTCGTAGACACCCCATTGCGGGAAGTAGCCCACCACTTTCCCGTGCGCCTGTGCCCGAGTTGGCGCGGCAATGTGAGCGCGATCCGCAGCGAGTGCGGGGAAGGCAAGAGACAGAGCAAGTGCAGCAATCCAGGCAGATCTCATATTTGTTGCAGTCCCTCAAAAATCATGTGTTCCCAAATTGGACGCGCGAGGCCTCTCAGTTGGAACACATCGGCGCGAATCGACTTTCAGTAGATGCATTCCTAAGCCCTCGCGTTATAGTGCAGCAAGATGAATCGACGTGGATTTCTGGAGATGTGTGCGGGCGCGGGCATTGGGTCGCCGATGTTTGCCGGGGCGCTGATGGCGCTGGTGGGTTCTCCTTCCGCTGTGGCTGCCGAGCATACGAGTGAGGCGAAAGACGATTATCCGAAGATCACCCTAGACATGCTGGCGGCCGCCGAGGGAGTCGCTGGCATCAAGCTCACCCTCGAACAGCGCAAGATGCTGCTCGGAGGCGTCACGGAGCAAAGAGATGCCGTAAAGGCCATTCGCGCGTTGAAGATACCGAACTCCGTCGCGCCAACGACGTACTTCGATCCGAGGCCGAATGGCTTTGTGATGCCGCAAGCGGCTATAGGAAAAAAGAAATCCCCTGCGCATGTCGTCTTCGACACAAGCGGTGGCGAAGAGACGCTGGCCTTCGCCACGGTGACCCAGTTGGCTTCCCTTCTGCGGACGCGCAAGGTCACTACGCTTGAACTGACGAAGATGTACCTCGGTCGACTGAAGCGTTACGACCCGAAGCTGCACTTCGTCGTCACGCTGACCGAAGAGCGGGCGCTCGCAAGTGCAGCGCAGGCGGACAGGGAGATTGCGAGTGGAAAGTATCGCGGGCCTCTGCACGGAGTGCCGTGGGGAGCGAAGGACCTGTTGAGCGTCAAGGGATATCCCACTACATGGGGCGCTGCGGGAATGGAGCAGCAGAGCTTTGATACGGATGCTACGGTCGTTCAACGGCTGGATGCCGCAGGTGCCGTGCTGGTGGCGAAGATGACTCTGGGCGCGCTGGCGAACGGCGATGTCTGGTTTGGAGGAAAAACACGCAATCCATGGAACGCAAAGCAGGGTTCGAGCGGATCCTCCGCGGGCAGCGCGTCTGCGGTGAGCGCGGGATGTCTCGGCTTTGCGATTGGATCGGAGACGCTGGGCAGCATCTCTTCCCCTTCGACGCGATGTGGCGTGACTGGTCTACGGCCTACGTATGGTCTGGTCCCGCGAACGGGGGCAATGGCGCTGACGTGGTCGATGGATAAGCTAGGGCCGATCTGCCGGAGCGTAGAAGATTGCGCGCTCGTCCTTGAAGTCTTACAGGGGGCAGACGGCATGGACCACACGGTTCGCAGCGATGCGCACTTTCATTGGGACCCTGACTTCGACTGGAAGACGCTCCGCATAGGCTATCTTGCGGCGAAGTTTGAACTCGCCGACGTCAGCGATCTGCCGCCGAAGCCAAAAGAGACCGACGCAGCGGCCATGAAAGAGTGGCGCGGAGACAAGGCCGCCTTCGACACCAAGCGCTATGACAACCGCTTCGACCGCGCCACACTGGAGGTGCTGCGCTCCATGGGCGTCACCTTGATCCCCGTGAAGGTTCCCGACCTTCCATGGAATGCCATGACGCAGGTACTCGAAGCCGAGGCCGCTGCGGCGTTCGACGAACTGACGCGCAGCGGACGCGATGCTTTGCTGACCGCGCAGGGCAAGAACGATTGGCCGAACACCTTCCGCACCTCTCGCTTTTACTCGGCGGTGGATTACATTCAGGCGCAGCGCGCTCGTACGCTCGGCATCGAAGCGATGCGTGGGATCTTTGACAAGGTCGATATCATCGTGGCTCCCAGCAATGGGACGCAGCTACGCATCACGAATCTCACAGGCCATCCGGCAGTCATCGTTCCCAACGGCATTCGCGGCGACGATGCTCCGTCTCCTGCGCACGAGGAGGACGACGATGACGAAAACGTCGGCGGTCCCGGAACACCGGTAAGCATGACGTTTCTGGGCGGGCTCTATCAGGATGCGCGCGTAGCCGCTTTCGCGCGCGCTTACCAGGAGAAGACTGGCTTTCACCACCTGCATCCGAAGCTCTAGCCCATGTGCCGCACGGTCATCTGCGGCACGCGCAGATTGGGCGGGAGCGAACAGGTGAAGACGATGGTCTCTGCAAGCTCGCGAGGATCCATCATCCGCGACTGCGCCACACCCTCTTCCGTGCGTCCGTGGCCTACGGCAAACTCTGTTTTGATCCCGCCTGGACAGAGCGCCGTCACTTTAATGCCATGCGGGCGAAGCTCGGCGTCGAGTGCCTGCGCGAAGCCCACCTGCGCAAACTTGCTCGCGCAGTACACACTCTCATTCGCTGCTCCCACTATCCCGGCGATGGAAGAGATGAAGACGATCTGTCCGCTCTTCTGGGCGATCATGTGCGGCGCGACGGCACGGGAGAAGACGAAGCCCGAGCGCACATTCGCGGCCATCATCTCGTCGTACTCCGCCGCAGACGTGTCCACAAGCTGCTTGTAGTTTCCCTGCCCCGCGTTGTTGATCAGGAGGTCGACGCGACCGAATCGCCGCAGAGCGAGTGCAAGGACCTCCTCCGTCGTGCTCTCCTGTGAAGCATCGCCTGCGGCGAAAGCTGCGTTCTCACCGATCTCGTCCACCAGAGCGCGCAGACGCTCTTCGCGGCGGGCCGTAACTACTACGCTCGCGCCCTCGGCGGCAAAGGCGACTGCTGTTGCGCGGCCCAGGCCAGCGCTTGCTCCGGTGATGATGGCAACTTTCCCTTCAAGCTTTTTCATAATGGCAGGATGCTACCATCCGCTTAGTATGCAAGCGAAGACCCTCCTCCGGGCCGAAGGCCTGACCAAGCAGTACGGGACACAGACCGTTGTTCGCGAAGTCTCGTTCGACATCGCCCAGGGGGAGATCCTCGGTCTGGTCGGCGAATCGGGCAGCGGGAAGAGTACCGTGGCGCGAATGCTTCTTAGACTCATCGAGCCCACGGCGGGCGCGGTCCACTTCGACGGCATCGATGTTCTTCATGCGCCTGCAAACGATCTGCGGCATCTCCGCCGTCGCATGCAGATCGTCTTCCAGGATCCTTATGCCGCGCTCAATCCGCGCATGCGCGTGCGACAGATCCTTGCGGAGCCATTTCACATTCACAAGCAGGCGCTGCATGGTTCCAAACTCGAAGAAAAGCTTGTTGCCCTGCTCGATGAGGTCCAACTGGGGCACTCCGCGCTCAACCGCTACCCTCATGAGTTCAGCGGAGGACAGCGGCAGCGCATCAACATTGCGCGTGCGCTCGCGCTGAGACCGGAGTTCCTCGTTTTGGACGAACCCGTGTCGGCGCTCGATGTTTCCGTTGGCGCGCAGATCATCAATCTTCTTCGCGACCTCCAGAAGACGCATGGGCTTACGTGCCTGTTTATCTCGCACTCGATGCCGTTGGTGCGCTACCTCTGCGATCGTGTGGCAGTGATGCAGCGCGGCGGCATCGTGGAGATAGGCGAGGCGGTTTCGCTTTGTGAAGATCCGCAACAGCCGTACACGCAGGCGCTCATCGCGGCAACACCGGAGTTCAGCGTAAAATAGTCCATAGGCGTGACCAGGCGAAGACGTGCCGGCACGTACTACTGCATCACGCGGAGACCCGCGCATGAGCACAATCTCCTGGGTGGATATCGTCGGCTACATCGCCGCCACCTGCACTACGATCGCCTACCTTCCGCAAGTCATCATGGTCTGGCGTAGCAAGGATGCCTCGGGCGTAAGTTGGGGAATGGTGTTGCTTTTATGCCTGGGACTGAGCCTGTGGCTGGTCTTTGGATTCGCGATTCACCGTCTTCCGGTCATCCTGGTCAACGGTCTTACGCTTCTTCTCACTGGAACCATGGTGGTTCTTAAACTGAAGTACGACGCCCAACGAAAGCAGAACGCATAAAGTGAGTCACGAAGGCATACGCATCGTCAGTGAAGAGGAGTCCAGGCGCATCGCCGCCGAGGATGAACGCACCTTCTCCCCCGATGCGTTTACGCCGACGAAGGTGCGCGTCCGCATCAGCGAAGGCACCGGTGTGGAGATCGAGTGGAAAGACGGCCACCTCTCTTCGTGGACTTTTCAATGGCTGCGCGATGCCTGCCCCTGCGCCACGTGCCATGAAGCGCGTGAAGCCAGGGGCATGGCGGTCGGCGAGCGCAAGCCGCAGCCGATGCAGATCCTGCCGATGTATCAGGCGCCCGTGAAGCCGCTGGAGGCAACGCCCGTGGGGCGTTACGCTCTCCGCTTCAAATGGAACGATGGCCATGAGAGCGGTATTTACTCGTGGGATTATCTCCGCCGCATCTGCCGCTGTTTTGTCTGCCGCGCAGAACTGGGGCTCGATTGATGACGACCTCCACTCCCGCATCCCAGACAGAGCGTTTGGATTCTCTGCAGCAACGCCTGCAACCTTTTTATGCGCGCCTGGCGGCGCATCCGCTGTACGCGAGCTTTCGCACGGTGGAAGATCTTCATGTGTTCATGGAAGCGCACATCTTCGCGGTGTGGGATTTCATGAGCCTGCTCAAGGCGCTGCAGCGCGGCCTTACCTGCGTGGATGTGCCATGGACGCCCTCCGCCACACCGGAGAGCCGCCGCCTTGTGAACGAGATCGTTCTGGGCGAAGAGAGCGACGTCTACGAAGGACAGCACGTCAGCCACTTTGAGCTCTATCGCATAGCCATGCAGGCCTGTGGCGCGGACACCTCCGGCATGGATTCCCTGCTGCGACTTCTGGCCCATGGAGAAGATCTCGACACAGTGCTGGAAGAGTGTGGCGCTCCCGCCGAGGCCATCACGTTTGTAAAGGGAACCTTTCAGGTCATCGCGAAAGGTAATCTCCACGCTATCGCTGCCGCTTTCACCTTTGGCCGGGAAGATCTGATCCCCGAAATGTTCAAGGGCTTTGTCCGCGATCTCGACCAGAAGCTCGCAGGCAGTCTAGGCATCTTCCTCTGGTATCTCGAACGGCACATCGAGGTAGATGGTGAAGAGCACGGGCCGATGGCTCTCCGCATGGTGAGCGGCCTCTGCGGAGACGACGAACGCAAGTGGAGCGAAGCCGAAGACGCAGCGCGCATCGCTTTGGAAGAACGTCTGCTTCTCTGGGACGGCATCCACGCACGCATCACAAACGCCTAACTACTTCGCTACAACCTCTGTCGCGGCATCATGGACGTACGTTACGTTCACAGGATGGCCGTCGTTGTAATACTCCACCGTGCGGTTGCCGTAGTTTGTTCCTGCGCTGTGGCTCACCTGTCCCAGCGCAATCTGCGATTGCAGTTCGTTCATCCCTTTGATGACCTTGTGCTGATCGACCGCATCCCAGACGGCTTTCGGCCAGTGTTTGTAGAGTGTGTGCGGATCGTCATAGAAGAAGATCTCGTCGAGATAGAACTTGTAAATGCCCTCTTCAACATAGCCCACGGGCACACCCAAAAGCTTCTTCGCCTCCGCCGGTCGCGTGAACAGCATCACCACCTGGCGGTCGCCTTTGGGAATGCGATTCCCTTCTTTCGGAGCGACCTGCTCGATCATATTCACCACATGCAGCGGCTCTGCCCCAAGCAGAAGTGTCCCCTTCGTTGCGTAGTCCACATGCGTCGGGGTTGCGGGATACGCAGTCATCTGTCCGCCTGCGGAGATCCACACCGTCTGGTCGTTGAGCTCGCGCGCGTCCTTCAGCGAGGTCTGGTGCTTCTTCTTCAACCAGACCATTTGGTCTTCGGAGACGTGGACGACAGGCGTCTCCACGGGCTTCTCTGCCTCACGCCTCTCGTGATAGATCCAGCCGATCCGGGCCGAGGCCGCGAGGACCATAACAAGCGTGCCGAGCAGGAACCACTTCTTTGTGCCTTCCATCCCTGTACCTCCGAGGTTTAATCGATCGGTTCTGAAGTGGCGTACTCGCGATTCGCCTCGATCAGCGACTCCGCCGTCAACTCATTGACTCGACGCAGACGCGGAAAGAAGACCGCCCACAATCCTGTGACTGCCAGCGAGCCGAAGCCGCCTAAAACGACGGCGCGCACAGCACCAAGCCAATTCGCCGTAAGGCCGCTTTCAAACTCGCCAAACTCATTGGATGCGCCGAGGAAGAGCCAGTTGATGGCAGAAACGCGTCCGCGCATCTCCGGCGGCGTGGCCAGTTGCAGGATAGATGCTCGAACGACCACGGAGATGTTGTCGCTCGCGCCGATAAGAAAGAGCGCAAAGAGCGAGATCGGAATCGACGTCGAACAGCCGAAGAGCACGGTCGCCGAACCGAAGACGCCAACACCGATGAGCATCAGCAGACCCGCGCGGCGTCGTATCGGATAGAAGCTCAAGGTCAACGACATCAACAGGGCACCGATCGCGGGCATGCCGCGCAACAGACCCAGGCCACGCGGACCGGCGTGCAGGATGTCCTGCGCGAAGATCGGCATCAACGATGTCGCTCCACCCAGAAGAACGGCGAAGAGATCCAGCGAGATCGAACCCAGCAGGACCTTCGTCTTGAAGACGTACGACATGCCGGCAAGAATGTTCTCGATCGAAAACTTTCCTTTCTCCGAGACCTCCCGTCGTGGATGCACCGTCGATACAAGGACAATGAAGGTCACCAGCATAAGGATGGTGAAGATATAGACGATGGGACCGCCATCCAGCCTGGAGAAAGAACCAGGCAGAGAGAGCGTGAACATGACACCGCCCACTGCAGGTCCCAAAATATTTGCAACTTGAAATACGGCCGAACCCCAGGTGACGGCCTCCACGAACTGTCCCTCGGCCACGAGCGATGGCAGGATCGCTGAAGAGGCAGGGCCAGAGAAGGCGCGGCCCGCACCGATGATGAAGAGAATGGCAAAGAGGGCAGCAATGTTCCGCGTCTGCTGGTACGACATCCAGAAGAGCAAAGCCGTTGCCACCGCCTGCACGGCATAGCAGATCAGGATGATTCGCTTGCGATCGTAGCGATCCGCTGCGTGACCGGCGGGAAGAACGAAGAAGATTCCGGGAAGGAAGAGTGCAAGGCCGGTGTACCCCAGGTACAGTGCGGAGTGCGTAATTTGATAGACCTGCCACGCCACGGCAACCGACTGCGCCTCAGCACCGAGGATGACCAGCATGCGCGCAATCTGGTAGCGGGTGAAATCTGGTGACTGAAATATATTGGGCTTGGCTGAACTTCTACTCGGAGGCGGCATCTCGCTCTATCGTTTCACAATTGGAGCGAAGGAGGCACGCCGCCCCTACTTTCCCAGGTAGCTCTGGTACTGCGTTTCGACAACCCCGGTGGCGCGTGCAAGGTTGATTTTCGCCTGATTGAAGCGGAAGATCGCTGCAGTCTGACGCTGCTGGGCATCGGCCAACGTCGCCTGCGCCTGCACCACGGGAAGCGTGTCGTCCACACCCGCGCGGTATCTCTGCGAGCTCTGGTCCAGCGCCTCGGTGGCCAGCGCCACATTCGAACGCGTGACTTCCACCAGTTCTGCGGACGAGTTCACATCGAGCTTCGCAGCCCGGATCTGCTGCTCGATGTCGATTCGGAGACTGTTCACCTGCGAACGAAGCTTACGGAGATCCGCTTCCGCCACCTCTGCATCCCCGCGAATACGCGCTTCTTCAAAGATCGGGAAGTTCAGACCACCCTGTGCGACGAAGGTACCGTGATAGAGTCCGGTCGTCTGTCCGATCACGCCGTAGTAGCCATTCACCGATACGACAGGAAGCCGCTCATAGCGGATCGCCTTGCGTTGGAGAACCGAGGACCGCATCTGCGCCTGCAGACTGAGAAGATCCTTGCGCCGCGTATAAGCCAGACGCTTTGCGTCCTCCAGCGGGAGCTGCTCCAGCGCGTTATACGGCATGACGTCCGTGAGTTCCAGTTCCTGGTCGGCAGCGATACCCATCAGGCGGTTCAACTGAATTTTATCCTTCGCGAAGTTGTTCTGCGCGACGATCAGATCACGCTCGCGCTGCTGCAGTTCGACGCGGGCCCGCAGAAGATCAAGGTTCGTTCCAACGCCCGCGTCATGGCGAGCTGCCGACTGGCGCACAAGCTCGGTGTCCGAAGTCAGCTGCGATTGCGCATTGTGGATCGCGTCTACGTCCGAAAGCACCATCAAATACTGCGTGGCTACACTCTGCACAACGTCTCCGCGATTCAGCAGAGAGTTGAGGACAATGGCCTGTGCCGTTTCCTTAGACGCTTTATACGCTTCGTAGGCCGGCAGATTGAAGAGCTGCTGCTGCAGGTTGATCTGGGCGCTCGTCGTTTTGAACTTCACGATCGTGGAAAAGCTCTCACCTGGGGGAAGGAAGTCCCTTACGACAGACGGGTCAAAACCCTGCGCCGCGAGGTTCACCTCCTGCGCCGAGGTCTGTCCCGAAAAGGACAGAGAAGGAATCAACGCGTTCAAAACCGTTAGCTGCAGACCGCTGATCTGGCGCTCGTTCTGCTGATTCAGTGCAACGGAGAGGCTCCGCTTCAAGGCAAGATCAATCGCCTGGTCGAGCGATAAAGAAATGGCCGTACCCGTGGAACGGGCGATCTCGACCCCCTCGATCTTTGACGGGATAGAGAAGGATGCGACCAGAGGAGCTGGAGCGACGACCACCTTCTGCGGCTGTGGCCCCTGCGGCAGTGCGTCGGCGTCCTCAGCAACCGCCGCTGATCCAAAAGAGAGGACCATGGCCGCTACCAGGAGTTGATTGAGTCGAAATCGGGTCAAACCGGAGAATCCATCCTTAAATTTGGCCTGCATTTGAAGAGAGCAGCCTCGTTGTCCTGAGACAGACGCGAAGACACAGCTCTTTAGATTGCAGTCTCGCGTCTGCGGTTGCGAAAGTTTACTGACTCTCGAAACCGGTTCAACAAAACGATCTTCTTACCGGAACGTCTAGAATAAATGAGATACAACTCGTCACAACGGAGTCAGATGAAGACCTTTCCTACTTTCCTTGCTGCCGCGGTCGTAGCTGCCACGGCCCTCTCCCCCGTAGCGCACGCCCAGTTCAGTGCTCCGCCTGTGTCCAACCAGTTTCGCGATACCTCCATTCTGAAGCCGCCAGCGGGCGCCCGTGTCGCCGTTGTCGAGTTTGAAGACCTGGAATGCCCCGCCTGCTCCGCCGCCGCGCCAATCGTACACCGTGCCGTCGAGCAGTACCATGTGCCCCTCGTTCGCTACGATTTCCCACTCAGAATGCACGTATGGAGCTTCGATGCGGCCGTCTATGCCCGATGGATGCAGGAGAAGGTCAGCCCCAAGGTAGCCGACGAATACCGCGCCTCTATCTTCGCCGCGCAGCAGTCCATCGCCAGCAAGGACGACCTCCTCCGCGCCACCCAGAAGTTCACCGCCGACCGCAAGGTGGCCTTTCCCTTCCAGGTCGATCCGACCGGTACCCTGGCCACGAAGGTTCATGCCGACTACGCCCTGGGCGAGAAGCTAAACGTTACCCGGACACCCACGATCGTGGTCGTGACCAGGGATAAATACCAGATCATCTCCGGAAACGAGACAGGCACCTCCGACCCGAATACGATCTTTGCCGCCATCGAAGCCGCCCTCGCGCAGACCAAGGCTCCCGCTGCGGCACATCCCGCGGCCAAGAAATAAAACCAGCGTTCCTATCCATAATGGGAATGGCCCTGCCATTTCGTTTATAGATTAGGAACGCGACCCTTTCCCCGAACCGGCGCCGTTTCTTCGAAACCGACCATCTCACGGCAAAGGTAAACTGCTTCATCCAATGCGGCCACTTCTTCATCGATCGATTCTTTGTCTTTGCGTCTTCCTTTGCGGCGTTGCCCCTCTTGGCGCCTACTCCGTCCTGACGCATGAAGAGATCGTGGATATGGCGTGGACTTCGCATTCGGTTCCCTTGCTGAAGGCCCGCTTTCCTGGGATTACGCCGGATCAGATCAAGGAAGCCCACGCCTACGCCTACGGCGGCTGCGTTATCCAGGATCTCGGTTACTACCCAAAGAGCAGCAAGGCCTTCTCGGATCTCCTGCATTACGTTCGTACCGGTGATTTCGTGGAGGCCCTCCTTCGTGGCGCCTCCACACCCGACGAACTGGCCTTCGCCCTAGGCGCGCTTGCGCACTACACGGCGGACTCCGTCGGCCATCCTTATGTCAATCAGGTCACAGCGATGGAGTTTCCGAAGCTGCGCAAGAAATATGGCCCGATCGTGACCTACGAGCAGGACAAGACGGCCCACCTCCGCACCGAGTTCGGCTTCGACGTCGTCGGCGTCGCTCGCGGCAAGTATGCGCAGGAGGACTACCGCACCTTTATTGGCTTCGAAGTGGCCAAGCCGCTTCTGAATCGCGCCTTTGAAGAGACCTACGGACTCAAGCTCACCGACCTGCTAACCAACCAGGACCGCAGCATTGGCACGGCCCGCTGGGCAGTTTCTACCCTGATCCCGAAGATGACCAAGATCGCCCTGCTGACCTATCACGACGAGATCGAGCATGCGAACCCAGGTTTTGACGTAAAGAAGTTTCGCTACCGCATGAATCGCACGACCTACGAGAAGAGCTGGGGCAAGAACTACCAGAAGCCAGGGTTCGGGTCGCATCTTCTTGCGGCGCTGGTCATGATTCTGCCCAAGATCGGCCCGCTCAAAGCGCTCAAACTCAAGCTACCGAACGGCGATGAACAGACCATCTATATTCACAGCGTCAATGAGACCGTGGATCTTTATGACGCCAGGATCGACCTTCTCAAGGCGAATGCTGTTCCACGGGCTATCCCGTATGCCCCGGGCGGAGACAAAGAGCCGTCCGATGAGGTTGTCGCGCAGGCCTCTGCGTCCGCTCTGGCGGCGCGCGTGGCAGCAGGGGACAAATTCAGCCTGCCTCTGGACCTTCCGCCCATCGACCTGGATACCGGCAAACCCATCGCTCCGGGCGAATATGAGCTCTCCGACAAGGCGCACGCAGACCTTCTCGCACGGATCGTTCGAGAAGATAAAGCGGGTCTGCCTGCGGAGCTTCATCAGCACCTGCTGAACTTCTACATCGGCCCCGATGCTTCGAAGAACACGCTGGAAAAAAATCCGAAGGACTGGGCGAAGGTGCAGGCCGATCTTCAGACATTGAAGACGCTGCCCGATGGTCCTGTGAGCGTTCCGGCCGCAACGACCGGAGCTCCAGAGAAGCCAAAGAGCAACGTCCCGCTCTAGTTCTTAGTTAGGTGATCTGCACAAGCTCGCCGTGCCCATTTTCGGCGCGTGGCGGCGTAACTTGGCTCGTCTGCGGCGCACGCCAGTGGTCGATATAGCTGACTTGGTGTACGCAGCTGATGGTGCAGTTTGGAGCACAACCCTTTTCAGTAAGGAACTCTCGCTTGACATCCGCAGTGGTGTACTCCGAGAGAGGCGTTCCGGGATAGCCACGCTGCTGCGAACAGTAGTGCACCAGACCGTTCTCGCAGACGTAGAGATAGCGTCCACCCGCGCGGCAACGCCAGTCGTTCGGCATACCGTTGGCGATCTGCTCCTGAAATCCGTTGAACCTCGAGTACGAGCGGCGTGTCAGGTTCCGCACCTTCTCCCAGACGCTGCGCTCTTCGCCGCCAAGGGGACGAAGCTGACCGGAGCCATCGTGAATGATGCCGATGGTCGAGGAGAAACCGAGTTCCAGGGCGCGCATGGAGACGACATAGGCATCCTGCGGGTTCGGTATACCTCCGCCGACGACGGAGTTGATGTTTACGTGGAAGTCCGCGTGCTGCGCCAACCAGATCAGCCGCTGGTCCAACACCTTGAGGCTCTTCTTGCTGACGTCGTCCGGCATAACGTTGTCGATCGAGATCTGCATGTGATCGAGGCCCGCCTTATTGAGGCGCTCGATCCGATCCTTGTTCAACAGGTAACCGTTCGTGATCATGCCCGCAATCGCACCCGTTTTGCGGATACGCGCGATCACACGGTCCAGATCGGGGTGCAGAAGGGGTTCGCCACCGGAGATGGTGATGACACTCGTTCCCAGACGTCCAAGATGGTCGATGCGGCGCTCCATCTCCTCAATCGGCGTGGGGTCGGAGTGATCGTCATACTCATTGCAATAGGTGCAGGCCAGATTGCACCGGCGCATGGGCACGATGTGCGCCATATAAGGATGCCCGGTCGACAGCACAGCCGAGGCGATCGATCCTAGTTCGCGAAGACGCCGCGTAGCGGCCTTGATCCTTCGCTTCAAAGGAAGCGAACGGCGCGCGGGCGGAAGGGTAACGGTTCCAGAGGACATACGACTCCCAGTCTATCGGATACGGCCTTGCCTGTAACCGTAAGGGTACGCAACCAAGCAACTTCGCGCCGCAAGCCATCCCACGGACCGAATAAAGTCATCCATCCCCAGTAGATGTCGATGATCCCCAATCCGGACCGAAGATCTTCTAACGCAAACGACGAGGCGCTGCGAGAAAAGCTCGCAGAGGCCGTCGCCAGCGAGACGCGGGCTTTGACGCAACTGGAACGAGCTCAACATGCAATAGAGGCCCGAGACAAATCCGTAGCTATCTCCGATGAACGCTCACGCCAGCTTCTGCGCGCCAACCCCTTTGGAATCCTCATTGGAGGTCTGGATGGAAGCGTGGGCTACATCAACCCTCCCCTTCTCAATCTTTTGGGATACACCCAGAGAGATATCGACAACCCGGCATTTACCTGGCAGACGATCACACCACCCGAGTTCGAAGAAGTGGATCGCAAGGCGGTTGAAATGCTTCGCGCCAAAGGGTCCTGCCCCGCGTACTACAAGGAGTACATCGCGCGAGACGGTCATCGCATTCCCATTCTGATTGGGGCCGCGCTGATTCCCAATCTGGATGGAGGCCAGGATTTTGCAGCATTTGTCACCGATCTTTCGCAGTTGCGGCGGACGGAAGAGCAGCTCGCCGAGAGCCGCGCGTTGCTGGAAAAGCAGTACGCCGAAATGGAGGTGCTCTATCGCACGGCTCCCATCGGCCTCGCCTACTTCGATCCGAAGGACTTCCGCTACCTCCGTCTCAATGACGCGCAGGCCGAGATTGTGGGGAAACCCAAAGAGGAGATTCTTGGCCGAACCCTCACGGAGATCGCCCCCATCGAAGGTCTCCGCGAGATGTTTGAACAGGTTGCAGCCGGGCAACCGGTGGTCAACCAGCTTCTGGAAGGCGAGCTGCCGGAACGTCCGGGAGAAAAGCGCGCCTGGACTGTTAACTACTTCCCCGTCTTCTCACCTCAGGGCAAGGTCCAGGGCATTACCGCCGCTTCTCTGGAAATTACGGCACAAAAACGAGCCGAGTCAGCGCTTCGCCAAAACGAGAAGCTCGCCGCCGTGGGTCGTCTCGCCTCTTCTATCTCGCATGAGATCAATAATCCGCTTGAGGCGATTACGAATCTTCTGTACCTGGCCCGGCACGAGGAGAATAGCGAGAGGCGTAACAACTATCTGGAGACGGCCGAACATGAGGTCGCCCGCGTTTCGCAGATCGCAACCCAGACCTTGCGCTTTCACCGCCGTCCGGGTAAGCCTACCCATCTCACGGCCTCCGACCTGATCGAGCCGGTTCTTGCCCTTTATGCAGGACGCCTGACCACCTCCGGGATCCGGATCAAACGCAGTTACCGGTCAAAGGACGCCTTTCCCTGCATGGAAGGCGATATGCGCCAGGTGGTGAATAATCTGATCGGAAATGCCATCGACGCGATGCGTTCCGGCGGCACGCTCCACGTCCGGAGCGCCAACCTCATCGATCGCCGCAGCGGACAATATTCCATGCGGATCACCTTCTCCGACAGCGGTGTGGGTATGAGTGCTGAAACAGTGCAGCGCATCTTTGAAGCGTTTTACACGACCAAGGGTGCCAACGGCACCGGTCTGGGCATGTGGATCTCGAAAGAGATCATCGATAAGCACGGCGGCCGGCTCGCCATTCACTCGTCGACCTCGGGTTCCCGTCGTGGGACCACATTTCAGCTTTATCTTCCAACAACCTGCGTCGCAATTTAGCCGAAATCGGGCAAAATGCACGGGACAGCGTAGAATAGACAGGATGGGCTGAACGCCGTCCGGCGCGCCCGTGAACCCGCAAACACATTCGCAACCTTCAGAACAGGAAAAACCAAGCCAGTGAGTACCTCGAAGACCGCCCAGACGATTCGCAACATCGCCATCATCGCCCACGTCGATCACGGCAAAACCACCCTTGTGGACGCCATGCTCCGCCAAAGCGGCACCTTCCGCGCCAATGAAGCCGTGGCTGACCGCGTCATGGACTCGAACGATCTCGAACGCGAGCGCGGTATCACCATTCTGGCCAAGAACACCGCCGTTGAGTTTGGCGATGGCAAGATCAACATCGTCGATACACCGGGCCACGCCGACTTTGGTGGAGAAGTAGAGCGCGCACTCAAGATGGTCGACGGCGTCGTCCTTCTCGTCGATGCCTCCGAAGGCCCTCTGCCCCAGACACGCTACGTTCTGATGAAGGCGCTCGAAGCCGGTCTCACACCGATCCTCGTCGTCAACAAGATCGACCGTCCCGATGCGCGTCCCCAGGAAGTGCTGAACGAGGTCTATGACCTCTTCATCGACCTCGACGCCCGCGAAGATCAGCTCGACTTCCCCGTCGTGTACACGAACGGCAAGGCCGGCACGGCCACCATGGACCTCGACAAGCCAGGCACGGATCTCCAGCCGCTCTTCGAGACCATCGTGAGCGCGATCCAGCCCGCCAAGGGCGATCCCGAAGGCACGCTGCAGATCCTGGTCACGAACCTTGACTACTCCGACTACCTCGGCCGCCTCGGCATCGCGCGTGTCTTCAACGGCACCCTGCGCAACGGCGACACCGTGAACGTAGCCAAGCTCGACGGCACGATGCAGCAGGTGAAGGTCAGCAAGCTCTTCTCCTTCTCCGGCCTGAAGCGTACGGACATCGAAGAGACGACCACGGGCGACATCATCGCCGTCGCCGGTATCCCCGGTCTCACCATCGGTGAGAGCCTCTGCTCTCTCGTTGATCCGCAGCCCCTTCCGCAGATTAACATCGACGAGCCGACGATCGCCATCCAGTTCTCGGTCAATAACTCTCCCTTCGCCGGTCGCGAGGGTCAGTACGTCACCAGCCGTAATATCCGTGAGCGCCTCGACCGCGAGCTTCTCACGAACGTCTCCATTCGCGTGGAAGACACCGGCTCACCCGACACCTTCAAGGTGCTGGGCCGTGGTGAACTGCAGCTTGCCGTTCTGATCGAAATGATGCGCCGCGAGAGCTTCGAGCTCATGGTCGGACGTCCCGAGATCGTGACCAAGCGCATCAACGGCGAACTGATGGAGCCGGTGGAGTACGTGACCATCGACGTTCCGGAAGAGTTTGCCGGTACCGTCATCCAGAAGCTTGGGCCGCGCAAGGGCGAAATGGTGAAGATGCACGGCGCTGCCCGTACCCGTATGGAGTTCAAGGTACCGTCGCGCGGCCTGATCGGCCTGCGTTCGGAGATGTTGACCGAGACGCGCGGCACAATCGTGATGAACTCGCTCTTCGACGGCTACATCGCCTACCAGGGAGAGATTCCGCAGCGTCCTTCGGGCGCTCTGATCTCCGACCGCACCGGCACCACAACCACCTATGCGCTCAACGGTCTGCAGGATCGCGGCGTGCTCTTCATGGGTGAAGGCGTGGAAGTCTACGAGGGTATGATCGTCGGCGAGCACTCGCGCGACAACGATCTCGATGTAAACGCCGTGCGCGAAAAGAAGCTCACCAACATGCGTGCTTCTTCTGCGGACGATGCGCTTCGCCTCGTTCCCTACAAGCAGCTCACCCTGGAACAGTGCATTGAGTTCATCGCGGAAGACGAACTCGTCGAAGTGACGCCGAAGTCGCTCCGCATGCGTAAAAAGGTGCTCCAGGCCAATCGCCGACCGCGCCGTAACCAGACAGTCGACGCGTAGAGACACGAAAGTACCTAAGGAGATGCCGGGCGATGACGTCCGGCATCTTCGTTTGGTGCGACAACAGACGAAGGGCTCTGCTACCGTCATACAGAGTAAGAAGAAACAGGCAATGGCGCAGACACCTCCCCAGACCGCTCCCGCAAATACGACGCACGCTATCCCTGCGCCTATCTGGCTGCAACGCCTGTCCCTGTTCATCCTGGTCATCTTCTGCATTTACCTGGGCGGTCTGCTCACCATCCTTCCATGGTGGAAGGAGATGTGGGACCACAACCCCTACCTTCTGGCCCACCCACAAGTTGCCTCCCTTCTGCATAGCGGTGCGGTCAAAGGTCTGCTCAGCGGCCTGGGCATCATCGATATCTGGATCGGCATCTCGGAGCTTGTAACTTATCGCGATTATCGCGGCTAGGTACAGCCTGCGCAGCATCCAACCAAGCATGTTCCCCGACGACCCAACGCCGCTCGACTCCGCTTCCCTGGCCTACGAAAACTCCGACTTCCTGAACTCCCCCGACGCACGCATCCTCCGCATCATGGCGGAGTACACCGAGCCCATGGCCCGTTTTCGCCGCGAGCGCATCCAGGACACCATCGTCTTCTTCGGCTCCGCGCGCTTCGACGCGCTCGACAACGCTCACCAGAAGATGCAGTTGCTGGAGAACACCGGGTCCGTCGCAACGAGCACGGAGGCTGACGCGGAACGCAAGATCGCCGAAGCAGGCGTGGAGATGGCCCGCTACTACGAGGATGCGCGTCAGCTCGCGCATCTCTGGACCCAGTTCGCACGCAAACTTCCGGGGAAACGTCATCGCTACGTCATCACCTCGGGCGGAGGGCCGGGCATCATGGAAGCCGCGAATCGCGGCGCCTATGAAGCAGGCGGCAAAAGTATCGGCCTGAACATCAAGCTGCCGTTTGAGCAGCGTCCGAATCCCTACATCACGCCCGCTCTGAACTTCGAGTTTCACTACTTCTTCATGCGCAAGTTCTGGTTCGCGTATCTCGCGAAGGCGCTCGTGGTCTTCCCCGGCGGCTTTGGCACGCTGGACGAGATGTTCGAACTTCTGACGCTGGCGCAGACCCACAAGCTGGCAAAGAAGATGACCATCATCATCTACGGCTCGGAGTACTGGAAGTCTGTCATCAACCTGGACGCGCTTGCCGACAAGGGCGCGATTGCGGTGAAGGACAAGGAACTATTCCGCTTCGCCGACACTCCAGAGGACGCCTTCCGCATGCTTCGCGAAGGGATCCTCGAAAAGGACGCCGACTGCTGCCCTGGCGAAACCTTCACGCCCATCCCGGATACACCAGCACCCAGCGCGCAGGAAGAGCTCGGGCCGGATATCGCGAAGACGCTTCGCTAGAACCTAGCTTCACCAATGAAGACGCCGAACGGCGGCAGAGTCACGGCATCGAGATTCATGCCGCCCATGCCTCCGTCCGTTCGCATCATGCCGCGCAGAAAGCTTCCGCGTACGCCGAGCTTGTTCACCTGTGCGCGCAGATGCAGGGTGACGGGTTTTGCCGAAAGATTGCAGGCGATGACCACAGGGGTCGTGTCACGCACACGCCGAATCCAGACCAGTGCGTTGTCCGCGTCCTGATCGAGGAGGATCTGCTCACCCGTATGCAGCGCTGGATTCGCCCTTCGTAGAGCGATCAGGTCGCGATACCACTGCAGGAGAGAGTGGTCCTTCTCCACCGCAACGTTGACCGTAAGAAAGTTCGCAGGGATCGGCAGCCATGGCTGGCCGGTGGTGAAACCCGCGTGCGCGGTAGCGTCCCACTGCATCGGCGTACGCTCACCATCGCGGCCTTTTTCCTTGGGCCAACCCGCGATGCCACGCGGATCGCGGACGTCTTCCTTCCGCGTCGGTGTAGACGTCTGCATGCCGATCTCTTCGCCCTGGTAGACCAGCGCCGAGGAGTGTGAAGCCAGAAGAATCGTCGCCAGCACCTTTGCGATCTCCGCGTTGTGCACGCCGTCTCCGTAGCGGTCCCAGCTTCTCGGGCGATCGTGATTGTCGAAGACCAACAGAGGCACGTTGCCACCAAGCTGCGTCTCCGCCTCGGTCAGCTTGGCGCGAAAGGCGGCGGCATCCAGCTTGTTCAGGAACCCGAGGCTGGTATCCATCGGCATCTGCAACTCGTCATGCTTTGCGCCGAACCATGCAGCCATCTCCGCCGTCGTACCGGTATAAATCTCCCCCACCAGCACACGCTGTCCCGCATAGCTGTCCGTCACGCTGCGGAGATCGCGCATAACATCGTGAATCTCGGGCAGGTTGCGCTGGAACTCCATCGACTTCCCGGGTTCGCCGTACTCATTCGTACCCGGAACTGGTGGAGCATCGCGCAGGGTCGAATCTTCAAAGAGGGTATTGATCGCATCCAGACGAAAGCCGGCAACACCCTTGTTCAACCAGAATCGCGCTGCATCGAACATCGCCTTCTTCACGGCAGGATTGCGCCAGTTCAAGTCCGGCTGCTCGATCGCAAAGTAGTGGTAATAGAACTGTCGCGTCTTCGCGTCGTACTCCCACGCTGACTGCGTGATGCGGTTCACCCAGTTGTTCGGAGGAGCAGGGAGAGCCTGTCCTGCAACGGCCTTGCCATCGCGCCAGATAAACCAGTCACGCTTGGGGTTTGTCTTCGAACTGCGCGATTCGACAAACCAAGGATGCTGGTCGCTGGTGTGATTGAGCACCAGGTCCATCAGCACGCGGATGCCACGACGGCTGGCTTCCTGCACCAGGTTGTCGAAGTCTTCCATCGTGCCGTACTGAGGATCGATGGCGGTGTAATCGGAGATGTCGTAGCCGAAGTCCTTCTGTGGCGAGGGATAAATCGGCGTCAGCCAGATTGCATCCACACCCAGCGTGCGCAGGTAATCGAGTCGTTGCGTAATGCCTTTGAGGTCGCCGATACCGTCGCCGTTTGAGTCCTGGAAACTGCGCGGATAGATCTCGTAGATCACCGCCGTCTTCCACCACGGCTCGCTTGCCATGCCGTTGCCGCGCCAGCCGGGATGGGCCAACTGCTGCGCGGGAGCACAAAGAGCGAAGAACAAACACAGCGAAGTGAAGAGTAAAGACGGAGACGAAACCAACTTCAGGGACCTGCACATCCTCCAAACTTATCCCTTTGCTCCGCTCATCGCAAAGAACCTACTTCGGTGCCGCCAGCTTTGTGGTGTCCTTCTTGTCTTCGTCCTTCTGCTTCAGTTCCAGACCGAAGTGCGGCTCGTCCTTCGTTCCGCTGATCTTGAACGGGATCTCCGCTCCTGCATTGTTCTTCTGGAAGAAGGGATCGACCGCTTTCAGGAGAAAGCTCTTCCAGCTCGTCGTCATCTGGCTCAACTTCGCCTTCGTTCGCACCTTGCCGTGGAACTCGAAGCGCTGCCCGTCCAGCGAATAGTCGCCGTCCGTCACCACCTGCGCTCCGGGCATGATGTACAGCAGGTCCTGAATAGAGATGTTGGATTTCTGCAGGTTGAAGCGTCCATTCATGGTCGATATGACCGTGCTGGCATCTTCCTTGTTCGCTTTCTTTGGATTGCCCTGCGCGCGTTCGCTCATCATGTCGATCTTGCTCTGGATCTTTTCGCTGGAAAACTTCGCTCCGCGAATGGTGAAGCGTCCGTTGTGCAACTCCACCTTCTTCGACACAGGCACCTGGCCCGGAGGAATATGCAGGTTCGTCTTCATCGAGAGCGCCCCTGTCATCAACGCCGGGGATGTCTTCACGGCAAGCTGCAGCATGTCCTCAATCCGCGCCTGCGGCATGTCCACATCCAGGTAGATGTCATGGCCGATCGATTTGCCATCTGCATTCTTCACCCGTGCAATATGTCCGGTGGCGAAAAAATGCGAGTGGAGCATCCATGCCTCCACCGGTTGCAGCAGAACATCGCCGCTGGTTCCGTCGACGATCGCGTGGTACTTCGTATGCAGAGGCACCGGATGATTGCTCACGTCCAGCGAAAAATCAGGAACGTCGGCTTCGCCATCCGTGGTGATCCCTTCCAGAACCCCGCCAAACTTTCCCTTCGCCGAAAGCGTGCCTCCGAGGCCCTTGATAGTGTCCATATTTGCATGTTCGAAGCTGTAATCTCCGTCCAGCGGCGTCTGCCGTGGGTTGTCGGCGTTCCACGGGCCAAAGTGCCCAACGGAGTGAATATCTCCCACCGGCTTTGGGTTGATCAGCGTGGCTTCGTATTTGAACGGCTGCGTGCGCGCGTATTCGGTGAGCACAACCCGTTGAATATCGAACTCCAGCGGAAGCTTTCCGGGCTTGTCCGTCTCCATCACCAGGATCGCATCGTGCACAAAGATCCGGTCCACAAATACGGACTCCTTCGGCTCCTTGTTCGTCTCCTTGCGTTTCTCGTTGCCCTGCTTCAACAGAGGCCCGGACCTCTGCGTCCCGGGAGGCAGATGCAAGCGCACACCCCGCACCACCACATTGCCCACGCGCAGCGGCGGCCGTAGAAGCGCCTTGAAGCTCGTGTGAAACTCGAACTCCTTCACCTCCAGCATCGGCAGCGTACGCTGTTTGCCCTGCTCGGTCGTATTCAGGATGTACATCACGCGCAGGCCGCGTCCCGTTACACCTAGCCCCTTTGAAGCTCCGATATGCAGCTCATCCAGCTCCACCGGCGAATGGAAACGTGCCGAAAGCGTATCCACGACGCGCTTCTTCATAATCGGCTCCAGATGTTTCGCAACATAGATGAACGCAATCAACACCAGCAGAAAGAGGCTGCCCGTGATCGCGGCTAACCATGTCCATGCACGTCTGCGTTTTGGATTGGCCTTTTTTTCCCTGGCCGATAGATCTTCGTTCACGCTCAATCCTCGCTTACTTTTCTCAGATGCGATCTATCGTTGTCACGCTCCGATTTTCGGACGTTTACTGATGCGAAAATAGAGGAGATGCTTCAAATTTCAGACGGCCAGAAACGATTCGGCCACAAACTCCTCTTCGAAGGCGCCAACTGGCTCATTACCCCCGACGAACGCACCGGCCTGGTCGGCGGTAACGGTACGGGTAAATCCACGTTGCTTAAAGTCATTGCCGGGTTCGATTCGCTCGACGGCGGCACCATGCAGCGCTCCAAAGGCCTGACCATCGGCTACCTGCCCCAGGACGGCCTCGCGCTCTCCGGCCGCACGGTCTTCGAGGAGTGCCTGTCGGTCTTTCACGCCGTGCAGAGCATGGAACTGGAGATGGAGACGCTCTCCACCAAGCTCGCCGAACTCGACCCTGTTTCTACGGAATACGCCGCGGCGGCGGACCGCTTCTCCGAGGTCTCGGACACGCTGCATACGCACGATCTCTACAATCTGGACGCACAGGTCGGCGCGGTCCTTGGCGGTCTCGGCTTCAGCAAGGAAGATTGGGCGCGGCGCACGGAAGAGTTCTCCGGTGGCTGGCAGATGCGTATCGCTCTGGCCAAGCTGCTTCTGGAAAAGCCTGCGCTTCTGCTCCTCGACGAGCCGACGAACCATCTCGACCTCGAAACCCGCAACTGGCTGGAAGACTATCTCCGCAACTACCCGCGCGCCTTCATCCTGATCTCGCATGACCGTTATTTCTTAGATGTGACCGTCAACAAGATCACGGAGGTCTGGAACAAGCGGCTGCACTTCTACACAGGCGGTTACGAGAAGTTCGTCAAGCAGAAGGACGAGCGCCGTACCCAGCTGATGTCCGCGTATAAGAACCAGAAGGACCGCATCGAACAGCTTGAAGCCTTTATCTCGCGCTTCCGCGCGCAGGCCACCAAGGCGAAGCAGGTGCAGTCCCGCATCAAGGAGCTGGAAAAGATCGAACGCATCGAGGTTCCGGAAGAAGAGGAGACGATCCATTTCTCCTTCCCGCAACCTCCCGCCTCCGGACGCACCGTCTGCGAGGTCACAAACCTCTCCAAGCGCTACGACGAGAAGCAGGTTCTCTCCAATGTCAACTTCACCATCGAACGCGGCGACCGTATCGCCCTCGTGGGCCCGAATGGCGCGGGAAAATCGACGCTCATCCGCATGCTTTCCCTGCTGGAAGAGCCCACCTCTGGCACGGTCCGCCACGGCCATAACGTGCTCTCGGATTACTTCGCGCAGGATCAGTACAAGGTCCTGGACCCCAACGCGAAGATGCTGGACGACATCTCCTCGTCGGCTCCGCGCGTGGCGACGACCGATCTGCGTAATCTGCTCGGAGCCTTCCTCTTCTCCGGCGACGATGTCTTCAAGCAGCTTGGCGTCCTCTCCGGCGGAGAGCGTAACCGCTACGCTATGGCGCGCATGCTGGTTTCGCCCGCCAACTTCGTTCTGCTCGACGAACCGACGAACCATCTCGACCTTCGCGCCAAGGACGTTCTTCTGGATGCCATCCGCGCCTTCACCGGCACCGTCCTCTTCGTGTCGCACGATCGCTACTTTATCGACGGCCTGGCAACCCGCGTCTTCGAGGTGGAGCACGGCGGCGTTCAGGTCTTCCCCGGCAACTACGAGGACTATCTCTGGCGCAAACAGGGTGGCCCCGAAGCCATCGTGCAGTCGCTCAAGCCGCCGCCACCTCCGGTCGTCAGCGTTCATGTGCCCGCTCCAGCTGCCAATGTGAAGCGCCTGAACCCGATCAAGCTCAAACAGCTGCAGGACCGGCTCATCTTCACCGAGAACGAGATGCCCCGCATCGAAGAGCAGATCACGCAGCACGAAACCGACCTGAGCACCTTCCGCTCCGCCGAAGAGTCGCAGCGCCTCAGTAACGCCATCGCCGAACTTCGGGCGAAACATGAAGCCCTGATGCACGAGTGGGAAGAAATCTCCATCGCCCTGGAAGAGCAGACGGCCTAGCCGCCACGTTCCGCAAGACATACGCACCGCAGCATCAGGTATCTTGATGTGATCCCGAACCAGAGGAAAACCAGATGCCCGAAGAGATGGATTCCCAGCACCCGCCGACCGCGCTTCCCATTGCAGAAACCGGCGCGACCACGTGGTATCCACCGGCAGAAGACGACGCTTCCGCCCTCCCGCCCGGCGCTTCTCCGCAGAGAAAGATCTTCTTCGGAAAGGAAGGCCTCCGTGCGGGATGGTCGCTTCTGCTCTTCATCGCGTTCGTCCTTCTGATCGGAAAAGTCTGCAATACCTTCGTTCACTATTTTCACCACCCCGCGCCAGTGAGGCGCGGCGCACCGCAGCCTGTCTCCCTCCTTCTGATCACCGACGGGCTGAACTTCTTTGTCGTCGCCTTCAGCGCCTTTCTGGTCTCCCTCATCGAAAAGAGGCGTTTCTCCAGCTACGGCCTGGGCTCTCTCCGTGGCCGCGCCGGCCAGTTCTTGATCGGAAGCCTTTGGGGAGGGATCTTCCTCTCCGCACTGGTGGTCGCGCTTCGGCTCACGGGCCATCTCGTCTTCGACGGACGCCTTCTCTTCGGTGCCCAGGCAGTTCAATGGGGCGTGCTCTGGCTGATCGCTTTCCTCTTCGTCGGTCTCTTCGAGGAGTACTTCCTGCGCGGTTTCTTCCAATTCACAGTGGCGCGCGGTCTCGCGGGCATCTCCGGCGCTCTGGGTATGGGCGAGCGGACACGCAAGATCGTCGGCTTCTGGCTTAGTGCACTCTTCTTTGCCTTCATCTTCGGTCTCGGACACCAGAACAATTCGGGCGAGTCGCCTGTGGGTCTAGTTGCCGCGGGAGTCATCTCCCTCGTCTTCGTCTTCAGCCTTTGGAGGACAGGTTCGCTCTGGTGGGCCGTCGGCTTCCACGCCGTCTGGGATTGGGCAGAGAGCTTTATTTATGGCGTCGGGGACAGCGGCCTGATGGCGGAGCATCATCTGCTCGCCTCTCACCCGGTAGGAACGCCGCTAATGAGCGGCGGTCTGACCGGGCCCGAGGGCAGCATTTACGTCTTCGGAATCATCCTCCTCATTGCGGTGGTCATCGCTCTGACGCTGCCCTCACAGCCCGGCTCGCCCTCGCAGGCCAGCGCACCCCGCTCTGAGGCATAATCGAAGGTAGATGCCCTCCCTTTGGACCCCTACCGACTGGCAGCAGCGCCTCGCCGAAATCGAAGCGCACACCACTGAACTCAAGGAAGCCCCTCTTCGGCGCGACGTCCGCTCTCTCGGCACACTTCTGGGTGAAGTGCTGCGCGAACAGGTCGGCGACGATCTCTTTGAGGCCGTCGAAGAACTGCGGCAGGTCGCCATCAATCGCCGCGAGGCCGACCTCGCCGGGGATACCGCCGCCGCGAACAGCTATCTGCAGCAGGCCCTCTTCCGCGTCCACGCGCTCGATCTGGAGACCGCGTACAAGCTTGCCCGAGCCTTCGGCTTTTATTTTGAACTGATCAACCTTGCGGAGACTAACCATCGCAAGCGCCGTCGCGGCTCAAGCCTCCTGAAGACCGATGCCACGCCGCAGCGCGGTTCGCTCGCCGGTACGCTGCGCCGCATGAAAAACGCCGGGATCACTGCTGACGGCGCTCTCGAACTTCTCAACCGCGTCTGCGTGACGCCCGTCTTCACCGCGCATCCGACCGAAGTCGCGCGACGCTCCGTGATGTTTAAGCGCAATCGCATTGCGCAGTTCCTCGAGCAACTCGACGCTATTCCGCTTCCGGAAGAAGAACTCATCGCGCTTGAACGCGACCTCCTCACCGAGATCACGGCACTCTGGCAGACGGATGACGTCCGCAGCGAACGCCCCACCGTCGTGGACGAGATCCGGATGGGCCTCGATTACTACGAGACGGCGATCTTCGATACGCTGCCCGGCCTCTACAAGGAGGTCGCGAGCGCCCTGTACAAGGAGTACGGACTCACCATCGATCTTCCTGATCTTCCCAAGCTCGTCAGCTTCGGCACATGGATCGGCGGCGATCGTGACGGCAATCCTTATGTGACTCCGGAGGCCACGCGCGATGCCTTGGACATGGCCCACGATCTCCTCCAGCAGCACTACGCCCGTCGCCTGACCGGCACGCTCCAGCAGATTGCCAGCTCCACGCAGCAGGCGCCGATCAGCGCGGAGCTGAACCAGGCCATCTCGGCGTACCTCGCCTTCCTGCCCAACAACGGGCAGGAGCTCTCGGCGCGCTTCCACTTTGAAAAGACGCGCATGATGCTGGCCTGCATCCTCCTGCGGCTCGGCGGTCGTCCCGTCATCAGCTTCAACCTGCCTTCTTCGGATAAGCTTCCGTCCTATACGCACCGCGATGAGCTGCTGCACGATCTCCAGCTTGTGCGCGACTCGCTCATGCAGAACCGTGGCGAACGCCTCGCCCGCATGTGGATCGATCCGCTGATCGTGGAAGTTCGCACCTATGGCCTCTACCTGCATACGCTGGATATCCGCCAGCACGCGCGCGTCCACAACGCCGCCGTACACGAACTCTCGGCGTGGAACAACGATGGTTCCCTTCCTGCGTCGCTCACGCCGCAGACCGCAGAGGTTGTAGAGACCTTCCGGACGATCGCTGAACTCAAAAAATCCGCAACGCCCAAGGCCATTCGCCAGTACGTCATCAGCGGAGCCACCTGCGCCGCGGACGTTCTCAGCGTGCTCTGGCTCGCGCGCATCGGTGGCGTCACCGTCGAAGCCGACCCGAAGGGCAAGGGCGACGATCCCGGTCTGATGCCTGTGCCGCTCTTCGAGTCGATCGAGGATCTGGTCAACTCGCCCGCCATCTGCCGCGAGCTCTGGACCAGCGAGGCTTACAAGCCCATCCTCGATAGCTGGGGGCGCCAGCAGGAGGTCATGCTCGGCTACTCGGACTCGAACAAGGACGGCGGCATGATCGCCTCCACCTGGCAGGTCTTCAAAGCGCACCGTGCGCTGCACCAGGTGGCACGCGAGTGCAACGTAACCCTGCGTCTCTTCCATGGCCGTGGCGGCACGGTAGGGCGCGGCGGGGGACCGACGCACCGCGCCATCTATGCGCAGCCGCTCGATAGCTTCAACGGCGAAATCCGCATCACCGAGCAGGGCGAAGTCATGAACTGGAAGTACTCCGACGTTGTTCTGGCGGAGCGCAGCCTGGAACTGATGATCGCAGCTTCGCTCGACTCGCTCGCACGTCCGGACAAGCTCTCGCAAAAGGCAATAGGAGGCACGCACCTCACAGGCGATCTCCTTCCCGCGTGGGAGGCTGCGCTGGAGAAGCTCTCCGCCGATTCGTTCCACGTTTATCGCGAAGGCATTCTGGAAGATCCCGACGTGCTCACCTACTTCGAGCAGGCCACGCCTGTTGCAGAGCTGGAACATGCCAAGATCGGATCGCGTCCGGCGCGTCGTGGCGGCAAGCGCGCTCTGTCGGAGCTTCGCGCCATTCCATGGGTCTTCGGATGGATGCAGTCGCGCCAGCTCGTCCCTGCCTGGTACGGAGTTGGCTCCGCTCTTGAAGGCTTCATCGCAAATACTGCGGACGGTCTCGCTCAACTGCAGACCATGCTCCGCGACTTCCCTCTCTTCCTGGACATCATCCGTAATGTGGAGATGGCGCTGGCCAAGAGCGACTTCGGCATTGCAAAGCTCTATGCTTCACTCGTTGAAGATGTTTCGCTTCGTGACCGTGTCTTCAATAAACTCCGGGCCGAGTTCGATCGTACCGAGAGTGCGATCCTTGCCATTACCGGGCAGAGAGAACTGATGGAGCAGAACCCCGTTCTGGCCCGCTCCATCCGCCTGCGCAACCCCTACGTCGATCCCATGAGCCTGATCCAGGTCGAACTTATCCGCCGCAAACGCGAACAGGACAAGCAGACCGAAGGCCACGCCCCCACGGAGGATGCCGCCATGAACCGGGCCATCACGGCCACCATCAACGGCATCTCTGCGGGCCTGCGCAACACCGGTTGATCAGGCCTTCTGGTATGGGTGCGAGAAGTGCGTATCCCACTCGGCGCGGTCTTCGTCCAGCCACTTCACCGTTCCCTGCTTCGCATCCGCTTCGAGGATCATCCACGAGTTCTGGTCGTACCGCGTCGCCGCAGCGATGATGTGGTGCGGCCCGTACTTCGTGCCCTCGTCGATCCACTTATGCACGTGGCCTGTCAGCACCAGCGGAATGTTTTCTTTGTACTTCTGCAGCATGGGATAGAGGCCGTAGTCCTTCACTTCGGTGGGAGCTACAAGCCTCAGCGGATAGTGCACGAAGACCATCGTAGGCTTACGCTCTGCGAACTGCGCTTCGGCCCAGTTCAACTGCTCTTCTCCAAGGAAGCCCAGCTTAGCATCGCTGGTGGAGAGTGACGGGTCCCAGGTCTTTCCCTGAAAGTTATTGAGGTGCAGAAAGCGGAAGCCCTTGTAGTCGACGGCGTAGTAGGGCTTTGTCTTGAGCTTCTCCATGAAGAGCCGCTCGCTCATCGCACGCGAGACAGCGTGGCTGTGGTCGTAATCATGATTGCCAAAGCCAAGATGCACCGGAGCCTTGAAGCCCGCGAAGATCTCCTTCGCGTTGTCGATGCGCGTCTTGTTCTGGAAGTAGAAGTCGTACTCCGGCGAAGGATAGTTGTGAAACACATCGCCTGGAACAAACACCTGCTCGATCGCGGGAATGCCGTTGATCGTGTCGCGCGCAAACGTCAGACGGGCGTTCGCCTGATGCAGGCTCTCAGTGTCTTCCGCGTTGCTCTCCTGCCCGTGGTAAAACTCGTCGATCACATGCGGGTCGGAGACTACGGCGAAGTGAAACTTCTTCGAGTTAGCCGCGGTGGCACCGCGTGAGAGGGCCAGGGATGCAGCAGTGATCAGGCCCATGGTGCTGAATTGGCGGCGATTCATCATTTGCATAAAACTCCCCTTCCATCATGCCAGACGTACATGAACACTGCGTTTCAAAACGTGACGCGCGCCGCGAACTGAAACTGCCGCGGCGTTGAACCCAGACGCGTTGCCGTGATCTGGCCGAAGGTGGACGTGCCCAGCGTCGCTCCCGGCGTCCCGAAGTTGGGCGTATTCGTCAGGTTGAAACCTTCTGCCCGCAGTTGCAGAGTCGCCCGCTCCCTGATCGCGAAGTTCTTGAAGAGTGAAGCGTCGAAGTGCCGGTAATGCGGTCCGTAGACGCTCGTCCTGCGTGCGGTGCCGACGGTGCCGAAGGTCTGCGCTGCGAACTGCGAAGTATCGAACGCACGCGCGATGGTAGGGCTCGAAATATTCGCGTTCGCAGACTGATTTGGCCGATCGCTCGCCGCGCCGGTGTTGGTGCGTGCCGTGGAGTTAGACACAGTAAAGGGCAGACCTGTTCCCCAGACATTGAGCGCATTGACCTGCCAACCGTGAAAGAGCACGCGCGTCAGACCCTTTGTGGACTGTGCAAACGGCAGGGCATAGTTCAGCACCATGGTGATGCGGTGGCGCTGGTCCAGATCGGAGTTGGAGTACTCCAGCGTGTTCAACTGCGCCGTGACGACGGATGCAAACAGCACGCTCTGCGAAAAGGCCTGCGTATCCGAGAGCGCATGCGCGTAGGTGTAGTTGACCTGTGCCGTCAGGCCATTCCGGTACGGATGGATGGCTGTGGCCTGCAGTGCGTTATAGCTGGCAAAGCCCTGCGAGCGGAAGATGTTGATGCTTGCGTTCAGGTTGGGATACTGACCGTAGAAGGGACGCCGCGTCTGGTAGTCGTTCGTGTTGGCCACGGTCGGAAGCTTCGGCGCAGCGAGATTGATATCCGGCGCGATGCGCAGATTTCTCGCCACCATGCCGACGTATCCAACCGTCAGGATCGTGTGCGCGATCTCGTTCTGCACATCGACGTGAAACTGCTCCGCGTAGGAGTTTTTGAAGTTGGGATCGACTCCGCGCACGGCACCGGTAAGGTTCGTCGTGGACTGCGCAACCGGCAATGGCAGAGGGTCGCTCAGGTTCGTCGACAGAGCACCCGGCGAATAGACGAATGTAAATGGCGGATTGGCGAAGGGTACCGAAGGTCCGTTGTTATCGCGGAAGAACGTCATGCCGAAGGCCGCGTGGATCACGGTATTGGGGCGTACGTTGTAGGCCAGACCAAAGCGCGGAGCGATCGAGGTGTAGTCCGTGTGAACGCCATTCGTGTCCGACGCATTCACGCCGGAGACAACGATGGCATTGGTGTCTGTATTGAACATGGAGAAGTGACCGAACTTCTCCTTGAACGGCGTATACATATCCCAGCGCAGACCAAGGTTCAGCGTGAGTGACTGCGAGAGGCGAAAGTCGTCCTGCAGATACACAGCGTTTTCGAACTCGCGCAAATAGCGTGGATAGATCTGCGCTACGCGGCGTGTGGTGAAGGGGCGGCCTGCGAGCAGGTCCACAAGCGGACGCACTGCAGCGGGTGCGGTAGGGAACGCCGTCAGCGAGTACTGCCCGTTGAAAGCAAAAGAACCCGCCGCATTCGCTGCAGCGTTCTGCTGATTGAAAATCTGGCGGCGAAGCAGAGTTGCCCCCGCCTTCAATGTATGGCGGCCCATCGCGTGTGTGACGGACGCCATGTAGTGAAACGTGTTCGTGCCGTTGAAGAGCGGAAGAGAATCCGCTCCACCGAAGCCTGCGTAGCCCGTGATGCTCACGAACGGCATCATCGAAGAGAACTGGTCGAAATTTGAACCCTGGATGCCGAATGCATTCCCGAGATTTGAGCCGTAGGTCAGCGGAAGCGTGCGATTGAGAAGATGCGTGAATCCGCCCTTCAGTTCAAACAAAGTATTCGCTGAAGCGATGTGAGTGTGGCTGAGCACGAACTGCTGCGCGCGCTGGAAGGACTGCCCGGGAAACGTCGCCGAGCCTCCGGGCTCGATGCCATTCACCGCCGGAAGCGTTCCAGCGATGAAGGTGTTCACCTGATTGTGTGCGTAGCGAGCGAAGGTCTGATCGCGGTCGGAGAAGTGATGATCCACGCGCAGATCGTAAAGATCGGACTTCTGCGTGTTCTCCGGTGAGTAGGTGTAGATACCGTTGGTCGTGCTTGACGTCGCGGTGTTGGGAAGCGGGTAGAGCGCAAAGAACTTCAGCGCAACGGGGTTCGGGTTGGCGATCACCGGTCCGCCCACGTCCGAGAAGTCACCCGGATGCTGCTGTTGATACGCGGTCGGCACGACGTTGACCCACGTCGTCGCAGAGCTCTGCCGGTATCCCTCGTAGTCTCCAAAGAAAAAGGTGCGGTCATGCAGAACTGGCCCGGAGAGTGAGGCGCCAAAAAGATTTTGCCGCAGCTTGGGCTTATTGCCGGTGCGTGCGAAGAAGTTGCGCGCGTCGGTCTTGTCGTTGCGATAGAACTCGTAGGCTGAACCGTGAAACGTGTTGCCTCCCGAGCGCGTAATGACATTCACAACTGCGCCTGCGGTCTTTCCCGTCTCGGCGGGATAGCTGGAGGTGATGACGCGCAGATCGGCGATGGCCTCCACGGAGGGCCGCACACCAAGTGTGCCGACGGAGCCTTCGTTGTTGTCCATGCCGTCGACAAGTTGCTGATTGAGCGTGTCGGACTGGCCATTGGCCGAGAGCGTGGAGACCTGCCTGCGATCGTCAGGGCGCTGTCCCGAGCCGAGTGCGTTTTCTGTCGCCTCGTTCGCGCCGGGGGCAAGCTGCGCCAGTTGAATGAAGTTGCGTCCACTCAGCGGAAGGTCCATCGCCTGCTGCGCACTCAGGGTCGTCAGAAGGGTGGTGGTATCGGTCTGCAAAACATGGTTGGAGGTATCGTCATTCACGTCAACCTGGGTTGCGGAACCGGCCTTCAGCACAGCGGAGGCCCGAATCCTGTCCCCCGCACCGACATGGAAGACAGCAGTCTGCTGGGATGCGAAGCCACGAGCTTCGACGCGAAGAAGATAATCTCCCGGCTGCAGGGCCGAGAAGAGAAAGTTCCCTTCCTGATCCGTGACGACCCTGCGCACAGAGGAGGTCTCCACGCTGGTCAGGGTGACCTGGGAGGCCACTACGACAGCGCCATTTGCATCCGCCACTGTTCCCAGCACATCGCCCGTTGTAAGCTGTGCGTCCAAGCTGACGACCAGGAATAAAAAACAAAAAGATGCAGCAAACTTACGAATCATGGATCTCCGTCTCAGTTGCTCGATGAATCTCTAGGATATCGTGTCGGAATGCGCTCGAAGCCGCAGAATAAGCGCCTCTGGCGTGTAACTCTCTGTAGACCTATATTGGCAAGGACGTCGTCATGGATTTTTGTTGATCTCCTAGAACACGGCAACCTGCGGAGCGAGCCTGGAAAGGCCTTCGAGCCGCTACCTTTCACCTTGTAGAGCGAGCGACGGAGACAGCATGCAGACGACGCACACATCGAAGCCAGGGAGCAACGGCAGCGGATCGATCTTTCCAGCCGGGCAGACTACCCTCTTTTGCCTCATCACCGCTGTCTTCTTCTTCTGGGGCATGTCGAATAACCTGAGCGACATCCTGGTACAGCAGTTCAAAAAATCCTTCGAACTCTCCCTGCTGCAGGCTCAGTTCGTTCAGACAGCGGTCTTCCTCGCCTATGGCACCATGGCGATTCCCGCAGCCCTCTTCATGCGCCGCTTCGGATACAAAGCCGGCATCCTTACCGGACTCTGCATCTTCGCCACGGGCACGCTTCTCTTCTGGCCCGCCGCGCTCATCGGCCGATACGTGCCCTTCCTCATCGCGCTCTTCGCAGCAGGCTGCGGCCAATCGATCTTAGAGACAGCCTGCAATCCTTTTATTGCGCAGCTTGGAGACGCCTCCACGAGCGAGCGCCGCCTGAACTTCTCGCAGGCCTTCAATCCGCCCGGGACAATCACCGGCGTGCTCGTCGGTGTCTTGTTCATCTTCTCCGGCATCGAGAAGAAGCCTGACGAGATTGCAAGCATGAAGGCAGCGGGCACTTACGCGGCGTATCTGCACTCAGAAACTCAGCGCGTGGTTCCGACGTATGTTGCTCTCGGGACCGTTCTTTTGCTGCTGGCTTTTCTGATCTCGCGTATGAAGTTCCCGGCCCATCTGGACGCGGCATCTGGCGAAGATCAGGGAAGCTTCGCCGCGCTCCTGCACTATCCGCATCTACTGCTCGCGGTCTTCGTGCAGTTCTTCAATATCGGAACGCAGATCGGTGTATGGAGCACCTTCATCCCGTATCTCAAGGCGTATACCGCTGTCTCCGAGCGAAGCGCGGGCTATCTGCTCACCGGAAACCTGATCGCCTTTGGTCTGGGCCGCATCGTCTCAACACCGCTGATGCGTTTCATTCCGCCCACGCGCATGGTCGGAATCTACGCGACGATCAATATCGTGCTCACGTCCGTCTGCATCCTGCATCCCGGCCTGGTGGGCGCATACTTCATGATCGCATCCAGCTTCTTCATGTCCATTCTGTTTCCCACCATCTTCGCTTCCGGCGTGAAGGGTCTCGGGCCGAACACAAAGCTCGGTGGAAGCCTCATCGTGATGGCGATCGTAGGAGGAGCCATTATCCCGCCGCTGATGGGTGCGATCGCACGCAGCACCGGACACGTCGCGGAAGGGTATTGGCTCCCCGTCGCATGCTTCGTACTCGTCGCGGTCTATGGCTTCTTTGAAGACAGGCGCTCAAACAACGTCGCCCTCAAGGACGTTCAAGCAGCAAAGGTTGTATAGGGGTGGAGAAGTCACATCGCACTCTAGGTTTTCAACGTCTTTGCTCGTCGATGCTGCATTGCGGCTTGGACTTCACCCTTGGAGGCAGTTTCAGTAAGACCGTGAGGTCTTTCGAGCCTCTGTAAGACCGTCACGACTCCATCCACACCGCCATCCAAAGAGCGAATGGGTGCGGCGGCTATACTCAGGTACCTCGTCGAGCCTATCGCTTCGTAAACCACTTCCACTGGCCCGCTTTTCTGTCCGTGGAGAGCCATCGCAGAAGGAAGCTGGCTGAGGGCCAGTACATCTCCCTGGGCATTCATCACCTTGTTGTCGGATAGCAGGTTAGCCATCTTCATCTCCTTGGTGGAGAGGTCCGGGAAGATGCGATGGGCCTCCGAGTTGGCCATGGTGATATTCCCCCCTGGAGCATCCTGAATCACAAGACCGAAGGGCGCAGCTTCGAAGATCGCCTGGAGCTGCGCTTCACACTTACGCAGGGCATCTTCGGCGTGTTTCTTATCGTGAATATCTTCCACGCCGCCATACCAGCAGAGAATCTTTCCGTTGGCATCGAGGCGCGCCTGAGCCCGCGCACGCATCCATCGCCAGTCGCCGCCGGGCGCGCGAACACGATACTGCGCATCCATCGGATCACCCGTGGCATAGCAGTGCACCAGAATTTGCCGTGTGCGCTCAACGTCTTCGAGATGCAGAGCATCCAGCCAACCATAGCCGCGCCACTCTTCTTCCTTCATCCCTGTGAGACCAGCCCAACCACCCCGGCTCACATGGAGAGCGCGGCCCTCCGGATCGACGATAAAGGGAACCTGCGGATTGAGCTCCACCATATAGCGGAAGTGCTCTTCGCTCTCCTGCCTTGCCTGGATGGATTTCTTAAGATCGCTGATGTCCTGGGCTGCGATCGACACACCGATAACCTCGCCGCCTTCGTCGAGCGCAGGCTCATAGGAGACCAGCAGCGTGATCTTGCCCTCTCCCGTTGGCGCCGGACGCACCACCTCTACGTTCGGAATGGATTCTCCCCGAAGCGCTCGTTCGATGTGTTCCCGGACGAGCGGATAAAGCCCAGGGAAGAGCTCCTGCACGGTCTTTCCGAAGTGCTCTTCCACCGGAATGCCGTCGATGTCCGCGAGCCTCTGATTAAGATTCACGCAGCGCGAGTGCTTATCGAGAAAGGCCAAGCCGACCGGAGATCCGTCAAAGACCGCCTGCAACTGCGCCAGGCGCTGTGCGGGTAGACCCTCTTCCCTTCCGCGAAAGACCTGTCGCCATGGATTGAGCGCCGGCAGTACCGGTTGGCGCACATATTCGAACTTGAGTGCGGCCGAAAGGTTCTCCGAAGCAGCGGGCTTTCCGTAGAGCCATCCCTGGCCACGGTCACATCCCAGCCACAACAACATCTCGTCCTGCTCACGGGTCTCCACACCTTCGGCAACCGTGGTCAGTCCCAGGCTTTGCCCCAGGCCTACAACCGCCGCCACGATCTTACGGCTCTCCCGCCGCTGGGTCATGGATCCAATAAAGCTTCGGTCTACCTTAAGTTCGTCAAAGGGCAAGGATTGAAGGTGAAGCAGGCTGGAATATCCGGTACCGAAGTCATCGAGCGAAAGCTTGCAGCCCATGGCGTGCAGTTCATTCGCAATGATGAGCGCGTGTTCCATGTTGTCCGTCAAGGCGCTCTCAATGACCTCTATGGTGAGTTGAGATAGAAGGAACCGCGCCGATTCCGCGATGCGTGCAATCTGCTTCGGCAGACCCAGGTCGTGCAGCTGTACCGGCGAGATATTCACGGCCAGGCAGACTGGCACAGGCTGCGCGGCGGCTGCGGCAAACGCCTGCCCGAGAACGGAGTGCATCAGATCGCCGATCCAACCGTCTCTCTCCGCGACCGAGATAAAGTCCTTAGGCATCACCATGCCCAACGTGGGATGGTTCCACCGGGCGAGTACCTCGAAGTGATCAACCTGGCCGCTCCGGAGTACCACTACGGGCTGGTAATACGGAACGAACTCTCCAAGGGCAAGTGCTCGCTGAGCGTCCGTCGAGGTAAAGAGCATGCCCGTGATCTTATCCTGTCCCTTGCAGATGAGTGCGTCCAACGGCTTACCTTCCAGATGCCTCCTCGCACTTCCCATGCTGCAAGCCGGGCCGCACGTTCATGCAAGGCAGCTCTTATATCCGACACTAGGTGTAACAGAGGATATGCCCAGAACACCCCCCGGGATTCCCTATAAGTGCTATCGACAGCCCGGATCTCATCCACAACAATATTTCAACGCTCTGAAATTTGCGTTCGGAAAGACATTCAATGCAGAGTTCCTGGCGTTCGGCATGTTTCACCCTCCCCGCTCTGGTAGCGAAGGGCGGCCTTGCGGCAGTTGTTGGTCTTTCAGGAACAGGAGTTGCGACAAAAACTGGCTTCACGAATTTTCTTCCGTATAGATCCTGGTATTTGTGGAATCCTCATTTGGTGGCCCTGTACGTCGTCTCGGATCTATTAGTCTTCTTCTCCTCGATGTCCATCGCGACGACGCTTGTCGTGATGTACTTCCGCTATCGCAGAGATATTCCCCTGGCAGGCATCGTCTTCGCCTTTGGCACCTTTCTCGTCGCTTGCGGCCTTAAATATCTCATGGATGTGATCTTGCTCTGGAAGCCTCTGTACTCATTGGCGGGGGAGATCAAACTGATAACCGCCCTTGCAGCAGTCGTGACTGCGATCATTCTGCCCTTCCTCACACCCAGACTGGGCAGGATTCTTGCGGAGGCTCGAACCTCCAGGCTGAACGAACAATATCTCCTGGCTGCTTCAAATGGCAACAGCGACTCCTTCTACATCTTGAAGAGTGTTCGGAACGATGCAAAAGAGATCATCGATTTCCGTTTCTTCTTTGCTAATCAGAACGGCGCAAGCCTCGTCTCAAGCACGCCCTCCGATCTGGCTGGTCAACTTTTGAGCGAGGTACTTCCGTTTAATCGAACGGATGGTTTTTTCGATCGTTACGTGGAAGTCGCTCATTCCGGAACTCCTTTCACGGAAGAGTTCCGCATCGAAAGAGAAGGGGCCAACACCACATGGCTAAGGCACCAGATCGTCAAAGTCGACGACGGCATCGCGATCACTGCGACCAACATCAGCGCAAGAAAGCATGCTGAGATTGAACTCGGTAAGACCCTTGCCTTCAGCCGATCACTGATCGACAACTCGCCCTTCCCCATCATCGCCCTGGAACTGGACGGCACCATTCGAGAGATCAACCCCGCCGCCGAGCGCATGCTGGAGTACACCAACGAAGAAATAGCAGGAAAAGCTACGCCTCTGATTCTGCACGATCCGGACGAGGTGGCCCGACGGGCAGCACATCTGAGCCACGAATTTGGCATGACGGTGCTCCCCGACATCTCTGTCTTTACCTTGCATCCCAGCAGAGGTGTGATCGATCGGCAGGAGTGGACCTACATTCGTAAGAGCGGGTCTCGCCTCATCGTGGAGATCTCGGTCACCGCTCTTACCGATGAGTTGAAGAAAGTAAACGGTTGGCTGTGTGTCGCTTACGACATCACGGAGCGCAAGCACACCGAAGAGTACATCTCTCACCTCGCCCACCACGATTCGCTCACAGGACTTCCTTCGCGCACGCTGCTGAACGATCGTATGGAACTCGCTTTGAAGAGGGCCCACCGGAACTCTTCCAAGGTCGCCCTCATGATGGTCGACATCGACAACTTCAAGCGAGTCAATGATTCTCTCGGCCATTCCGTTGGAGACAACCTGCTGATCTCCGTGGCTCAGCGCCTGCAACATACTATTCGCGAAACCGACACAGTCGCACGCATGGGCGGCGATGAGTTCATCATTTTGATCGACGACGTCCGGTCCGAAGAAGAGGCCGAAAAGATCGCCGAGAAGCTGGTTGCCGTTATGGCGGCACCCATTGCCATCAGCGGCGAACAACATCCCATCTCGGCCAGCATCGGTCTCTGCCTGTATCCCGAGGGCGGCAATGACCTTGACGCGCTTTTGAAGAACGCCGACGAAGCCATGTACTTTGCCAAGGCCGAAGGACGCAACATGTACCAGATCTTCTCGAAAGACATGGCCTCTGCAACGGCGAAGCGCCGCACCATCGAAAACGCCCTCGACTGCGCGCTCAGCCGGGATGAGTTCGAGGTCGTTTACCAGCCGCAGATCTCCTTCCAGAGTGGTTTGGTCACGGGCATAGAAGCCCTGATCCGTTGGAACAGCAAGCTTCTTGGAAACGTCACACCCGCGGAGTTCATTCCGGTAGCCGAACAAACGGGATTGATTGTCCCCATCGGGGAGTGGGTTTTGCGTACTGCCTGTAAAGACGCGAGACGGCTGGAACAAAAGATCGGGCACGGTCTAACGATTGCAGTGAATCTCTCCCCTCGCCAGTTTCAGCAGGAGAATCTTCCGGAGATCGTCTCCGATGCCCTCGCCGAGAGTGGTCTGGAGCCGAAGCATCTCGAACTGGAAATTACCGAGAACATCCTGGTCAACGATTCGCGCAAAGCTATGCGCGTCCTGGACCGCGTCCGCTCGCTGGGACCAAGGATTGCAATCGATGACTTTGGGACTGGCTTTTCCAGCATGTCGTACATTCTTCGCTTCAATGTCGACCGCCTGAAGATCGACCAGTCCTTCATTCGCAACATCATGACGGAACCCAATGGAGCCATCACACGGGCGATCATATCTCTCGCCAAAGGTTTGAAGATTAACGTGGTCGCCGAGGGTGTAGAAACGTCGGAGATGAGCGAGATTCTGTTGCGCGAAGGTTGTGACGAAGCTCAGGGCTACTTCTATTCAAAACCAGTTTCTTTTGGTGAAATCCAAGAGGTCATCGACCGCATCAATCTCGAGGCCTCCTCCAGAAAACGTTCTTCCTGAGTTCTTAGGAAGCCGTCGACGCCTCACGCGCTGGCCGCAGCTTTCGTGCGCATAATCTTTGCATCCGTTGCAGCTGTTCTTCGGTAAATACTCGCTGCGGGATGGTGTCATGTCCCTTGCTTTCACCATGGATGAGCACGAGAACCTGCTCCCCGACGCGAATCCGCTCGAAAGATTCCCAGGGACGGACAATGACCGTGATCGTCCTGTTTCCCTGGAAGTTGAAGTGCGAAAATCTCACGCCATCTTCGCCCGCTTCCATCTCTACGTCGTCTCCCAGAGCGGCTGCCCTGGCCTCCAGAACACGCTCTCTTCGCCACCGGAGAGCCATCGTGGCAGCCACGGTCAGACTGGCTAAAAGCAAGAGAACGGGCAACAAAGAGCCTCGGTACATTGCATCCCCGGTCTGGCGGATGCTATGAAAGAGGTCCCCGATAGAGCTAAGCATCGGCATCAGAATGCATGCCCATACCCAAAGGGAAACGGAATTCCTCCTGTTTTCACGTGAAAGCCGCCTTCCTTCCCGCCACTCTTTTGAGGTCAACGTGTAGCGAACGCGCACGGTCCTCACCTCCCACCGCAGAGAATGCGCGCAAGTCTAGCATCGATCTCCGAAGAGTACAGTGACACTTTTGGATAAGAAGACAGGATAGATTTGATCCAATAACATCCCTCGATGTTGTCATCGTATCGGAACGAACTCCGTGTCGTAACTTGCCCCAAAGGTGTTACAGATCTCCCCTATCTACGCATGTTAGATTCGATTCCCTAAGGTCTCTGCCGTCGAGATAGATGGTGGTCTCCGCTCCGGTCTCAATCGATCCTTTACTCAACCGGGTCAGGCATATCTTTCCACGCCCCAGTTGCAGTTTGTGCGATCGCGGCCGATAGACCATAAGAGAAAGTGGACCAAGTGAACGATAAACCATCGACTCTCGGACTTCCGACCAAGGGCTTTCGCATCCTTGTCTTCGGAGTCGCTACTTTTTTGCTCTTCCAGTTCATAAGCCTCTTTCTCAGTTGGCAAAAGCAGGCGGTTCTGGGTGGCCTGAGTGTAGTGCTCGCCGTCCTGCTCAACAGGATCAGCAAGTCGCACCTCGTGACCCTCGCAATGATGTTGCTCTCACTTGCCGCCACCTTGCGCTACGCATGGTGGCGCGTGCATCTCGTCTTCAACTTTTTCACCGACGAGGCAAACAGCCGCATTTCTATCGACTCGTTTCTCATGCTGGTTCTCCTTTCGGCCGAGGCGTACACCATCTGCATCATGGTGCTTGGCTTCATGCAGACCAGCACGCCGCTCCATCGTAAACCTGTGCCTCTACCCTCCGATGAAAGCCTGTGGCCGCACGTCGATGTTCTGATTCCGACGTACAACGAGACGCTCTCGCTCGTGCGTTACACCGCGCTGGCCGCCATCAACATCGATTATCCACCTGAGAAGCTGCACGTTTATATCCTTGATGACGGCTCGCGCGAGGAGTTCCGTCTCTTCTGCGAAGAGGCTGGCGTAGGTTACGTCACGCGCGTGAAACACAATCACGCCAAGGCCGGCAACATCAACCACGCGTTGACGAAGATGAATTCTCCGCTCATCACCATCTTCGATTGCGACCACGTACCCACACGGAGCTTTCTCCAATTCACCGTCGGCTGGTTTCTCGCGGAGAAGAAGCTGGCCATGCTGCAGACGCCTCACTTCTTCTATTCGCCCGATCCCTTCGAACGTAATCTTCTCCAGTACAAGAGCGTGCCCAACGAGGCCGAACTCTTCTATGGCATCATCCAGGATGGCAACGACTTCTGGAACGCTACCTTCTTCTGTGGATCTTGCGCCGTGATTCGTCGTACCGCTCTGAACGAGGTAGGCGGCATCGCGACCGAAACGGTCACCGAAGATGCGCATACCTCTCTGCGTATGCAGAAGCGTGGTTGGAACACGGCCTACATCAACGTGGCCCAGGCGGCGGGTCTTGCGACAGAGACTCTCTCCGCTCACGTTGGCCAGCGCGTGCGCTGGGCGCGCGGCATGATTCAAATCCTCCGCACGGACAATCCATTGCTTGGCAGCGGCATGAAGATCTCGCAGCGGCTCTGCTATTTCAACGCCATGATGCACTTCATGTATGCCGTGCCACGTCTCATCTTCCTGCTGGCTCCCCTGGCGTACATGCTCTTTGGACGAACGATCATTCCGGGCTACTGGATCGCCATTCTCGCCTATGCCCTGCCTCATCTCACGGTATCCAACCTGACCAACTCGCGCGTCCAGGGGAGGCATCGGCACTCGTTCTGGAATGAGATCTACGAGACCGTGCTCGCTCCCTACATTCTGCTTCCAACGCTGCTCGCGCTCATCAATCCCAAACTTGGCAGCTTCAACGTGACGGACAAGGGAACGACCCTGAGCGAGACGAAGTTCGACAGCAAGATCGCTGCACCCACTACGTGGCTCCTAGCGATCAACCTGCTCGGCGTCTTCGTCGCACCATACCGGCTCTTTGTTCTCGATCCTGGTCATCCGGGCGTTATCCTGAGCAACCTGCTATGGATCCTCTTCAACATGGTCATCCTTGGTGTGGCCGCAGCCGTAGCACATGAGCAGCAGCAGCGTCGCTCCTCCGTGCGTATCCCGGTAAAAATCGGGGTCGTCGCCCGCTTTCCGGATGGCCGAAGGATCTCGGGACTTACCAGTGACATGTCCGTGGGCGGAGCCTCCATCTCCCTCAACCTGGGGACCGAAGAGGTGCAGCAGGGCGATCTCGTCCACGTCTCCTTTCCTGTGCAGACAGGCAACTCCGAGATTCGAGCAGCAGTGGCCGGAACCTTCCGCGGAGAGATCCGGCTGCAGTTCGCCGACCTCGACATCGCGGAGCAGGAGACGTTGACCCGCGCTCTCTACTCGCGTGCCGACTCATGGATTACCGGTCGCGACAACATTGAAGAAGATCGCCCGCTCGTCAGCCTGGGCCGCGTGATTCGACTCTCCTTCACCGGCTTCCGCCAGGTTCTGCTGGGTCTGTTGCCCAAACGTGCGCCCGCTGCAAAGGCTTCAGCACGTGCAGCAGCCAGTGTCCTCCCCTTGTTGCTTTTGGCCGCATTGGGAGCAGGATCCAGAGCCTCCGCTCAGATCGAAGCCCAGGCCGCGAACCTGCCCGCCTCGCTTTCAGAGGTTTCTACGACGAAGATTACGTTGAAGGACATGGGCATTCAGCGCTCGGCGGACCTGCACGGTCCGCACTCTTACTACAGCGTTCACTTCATCCTTCCGCACACGCAGGTGCCGTCCAAGGCGACACTCAAGCTGACGTATCACTTCAGCCGTGACCTGGCCACGCACTCAGGATCGCTCCAGATACGTCTGAACAACAATGCCCTCAACTCCGTCTACGCCCTGGATACCCCGCAGGGCGAGAACGAGTGGGCGGTTGCAGAGATCGCAGTTCCCTCCGAGTTTCTGGTCCGCGATAACGAACTGACCTTTGAATTCAATGGCAACGCCGTTCTTCGCACAGGAAACCGCGCCAAGCAGATGGTTCTGGCAAGCGTCGGGGATTCCTCCGTTCTTGAGGTCGAAGGCACACCCATTCCCTTCAAAAACGATCTGAGCCTGCTTCCACTTCCACTCTTCGACAGTGACCTGCAGACCACCACCACCATTCCCTTCGTCTTTCTCGCGCAGCCCGATCAGAAGACCCTTCAGGCTGCCGGCGTGGTCGCATCCTGGTTCGGAGTACTCGGCAGCGCGAAGCCTGTTCGCTTCTCCGTCTCCGTCGGAGATATTCCACGCGGTAACGTAGTGATCTTTGCAAACAAACGCGGCAGTTCGCTCGGTCTACCCAGTGGGGCGACGCTTGCCATCAAAACGAACCCCTCCGACCCGTCGGGCAGTGCGCTGATTCTCTCGGGAGACAGTGATGACGAGATTCTCAACGTGGCGCGCTCGCTGGCTATGCGCAAAAGCGGCGTTCTGTCGGCCACCGGTGGCGCTCTGCCCCAGGGCGATACCCTCAGTTTTTCCAGTTTCTCACTTCCCGAAGCGCGCAAGGTTGATGACGCTCCACGGTGGATGCCGACTGACCGACTCGTCTCGCTGTGGAACTACAGCTCACAGGCCGACATGCAGGGCGACGGTTCAAGGCCCCTGCCCGCCTATTTCCGCGTTCCGCCCGATCTTTACTTTGGCGAAAGACAGAATCTGCCGCTGCATGTGAACTATCGCTACAACGCAAGCGCGGTCGCCGAAGGATCTGCCCTTCGCGTCTTTATCAACGGCGTTCTGATCAACGAGGCTCCTCTGCAGCCTGGGCGCGGCATCGTCGACAAACGTAGAGAAGTCGTTCTTCCCGTCGTCAATATGCGCCCGTTCGCCAACACGATGCTCTTCAACTTCGACTTCACACCCTCGCCCTTCAACAGTGCGACCAAGGCTGCACTGCAGGGTGCAATTCTCCGAGACTCTTCACTCGATATTCGCGGAGTGGATCACTGGGCGCGTCTTCCTGATCTTGAGCTCTTCGCGAACGCGGGCTTTCCCTTCACGCAGCTCGCCGACCTGGGGCGCACCGTGGTGGTCCTTCCCGCGCAACCCACCAAAGAGGAGATCATCCTCTTCCTTCAACTGATGGGCCACTGCGGCAGGCAGACCGGCTACCCAGCGCTGCGCGTCCAGGTGGCCAGCCCTGTTGACGTGGTACAGGCCTCCTACGATTACCTCGTTCTTGGCACCGTCGCCAACCAACCGGCCTTCTCCGCGCTGGAAGAAAGCCTTCCAGTCCTCTTCGACGGCACAAGCATTCACCTGCGACAGCAATCCAGCTTTGTTACGCGCTTGCAGCAGATGTGGCACAGAATGATCAACGGCAGCAGCACCGAGCCCCAGATCGGTTCAGACACCAGCATGCCCAGTGCGATCATAGAAGGCATCGAGTCCCCCTATGCGCATGGGCGAAGCCTCGTCGTTCTTGCCCTGCGCGACGACAACGCAGTCGACGACTTCGTCACGACCTTCCTCGGCCACGCGCAGTCCAGCGATCTCTCCCAGACTGTGAGCCTTCTGCGCGACAGAAAGTTTCACTCGTACACCGCAGTCACCCCCATTTATCACACGGGGAACATCTCTCATTACAAGGTGATGCGCATCTGGCTGACGGAGTACTTCTGGCTCCTGCTCGTCGTCGTCTTCCTCTTCAGCCTGATCCTCGCTCGCTGGACGCGGGACTATCTCGTACAGCGTGGCGAGCTTCGACTGCAGCACGACGAAGTGACGCACGGCCTCTAAATGCCCACGGGGGCGACGCCAAAGACAAACACAGTTGTAGAGTGAAACGTCTGTCCGGGCAGGAGTTGTGTTGACGGGAAATTGGCGTGGTTCGGGGAATCCGGATAGTGCTGCGTCTCCAGGCAGAACCCGTCGTGCTTCGCGTACCTCGTTCCCGCATAGCCTTTCGATGTTCCATTCAAAGAATTGCCAGAATAGAACTGCACACCCGGCTCCGTAGTAAGAACAGTTAGCGTTCGACCGCTTTCCGGATCGAGCGCGGTTGCCGCTTTGCGCAGCTCGTACACGCCACGGATGAGCACAAAGTTGTGGTCGTAGCCGCCGCCACGCTTCAGCTGCTCATCGGGTACATCGATCCGGTCTCCAATACTCGTGATTTCGCGAAAGTCAAAGGGTGTACCCTTCACACTCTGCAAGATGCCGGTAGGAATCAGCGTTGCGTCCACCGGCGTAAAGCTGTCCGCATTGATCACGAGGCGTTGCTTGAGGATATCTCCGCTGGCCTCTCCATGCAGATTGAAGTAGGTGTGGTTGGTGAGATTGAGGACCGTCGGCTTGTTCGTATCGGCGGTGTAATCGATGCGCAGGCTTTTGCCACTCAGCGTGTATAGAACGTGAACCGTGAGTTTTCCTGGAAACCCCATATCCCCATCCGGGCTGACCAGCGTGAACTCTACGCGGTCGTCTCCCATGGTGCGCGTCTGCCAGACCTTTGTACTGAAGCCCTGCGGTCCCCCATGCAACGCATTGCCATTATTGTTCAGTGGGATCTGGTAGCTCTTGCCTTGGAGTTGAAAGGTCCCCTTGGCGATGCGGTTGCCGTATCGGCCAACGGTTGCGCCGAAGTAGTCCTGTGGATTCGAGGTATAGGCAGCCAGGTTATCGTGACCCAGCACTACATCGGTTCGGACACCCTTCCGGTCCGGTGCTTCGATCGATACGATGCGCGCGCCGTAGCTCGTCAACTGCACACGCAGATCGCTATTGCTCAAAACGAAGAGGCCTACCTTCTGACCGTCTGATGTCGCTCCCCAACTGCTCTGCTGAACCGCCGCGTGCATGTAAAACGCTTGAACAAGAAAAACTGCAAGGAGCATCGTCTTCCGTTTCATCAGCCTCTTCTTCCTTTGTCAGCAGTTATGCAGACGTCGTCCTTTTAGTTTCCCGGCGCGGAGCTCCGCACCTGTTGTCCCCTGCCGGTCAGTTCACGCATCAGATCGATCTCGCGTTGGCGATAGGGCGTATCGTCCTGACGAAAAACCTCGTGAAACCAGATCGTCGGTTCGGTGGAAACATACGGCCGCTGCCAGGAGTCCCACGGCAGATACGTCTGCGTCTTCCCTGCGACCAGTCCCCAGTTGATGGCTGCAATATGTTCCCGCTTCGCAATGGGCAGAATTGTGTCAAAGGTGCTTCCGTTCCCGCGCGCCATGTACTCCGTGCAAAGCAGCGGTCGCTGCAGGCTGCGCAGCGAATGTATGTGCGCTTCAAAATCCTCGGGCCAGCCATAGTTATGGAACGAGATCACATCCGACTCCGCGAGCTGGATCTTCGTCGTTGCGCTTTCCTTCGCCGGATCGTCCCAGTTTCCCGTCCACACACCGCTCGTCAACGGCTGTTGTGGATGCGCGGAGCGCGCCCAGGCGAAGACCTGCGGCAACAGTTCGTTCACGCGCTTTACCTTCGCTGCAACATCGGCAGTAAGGTCACGCCCTCCATTGTCCGGCTCGTTCCACACATCCCACCCAAGGATGCGATCATCCTTCGCGAACGCGGAGACAACACCCTGCACATATGCCTTCAACTCCGGCTCCACGGCCCGATTCATCAGACGCTCCTTGCCCGGACTCTGCACCCATCCCGAGTTATGTACTCCGGGAATGGGTGGATGCTGAGGTCCAAGGTGCGGATTGGGCTCCCAGCAGGAATCGAAGAGCACCAGCAAGGGACGTATGTGATGCCGTGCGGCAATCGCAAGAAAATCGTTCAACCGCTTTTTGAAGCCGGAAGGGTCGCTCAACCACATCTGATCCTGCAGAAAGACACGGACCGTGTTCATGCCAATCGATTCGGCCATGCCGAGTTCTTTGTCATTCAGCGCAGGATTGAACGTCGCCGACTGGAACATCTCCATCTCGTTGATGGCGTCGGAAGGCACATAATTCGCACCCACCAGCCATGGCTGTTTCTCATACCAGGCATTGGCCTGCGCCGTGGACCAGCGCTCCGAGACTCCCTGCGCGGAAGCCGAAGTGCACAGTGCCGCCAGCAGAAGCATTGCGAGACAACTTTTGAAGTGCAGCGTCATCTTCAGGTCTCTTTTCTAAATGGTGTCCCGGCAATACTACCGAATCGAAATGTGGCTTCGCTTACTAAGAGAACCTGCCAGATGGGAATCAGCCGTCTTTCTCCGGCCTTTATGCCTTCTTTAGGGGCTGAGCAGGACGATAGCGCTATGGCTACCTTCGGACAACATACAACCAGATGGAATGACAGCGCACGAAGCGAGAAAACCAATCTCACCCGGTTCAAAGACGTTCGTGAAGCGCAAGCGTCTGAACGTACCGATCATTCGATTACGACGATCCTCTACGGCATTCTCTTTCCCGCAATCATCTGCGGCCTGCTTGCGATCACCCTTTACCACCTGCATCCCCACGCCGACTCGATGGCGCACCCGATCGAATGGATCAAAATTCTAATGGAGGGTGCCGCCTTTGCGGGATTTCTCCTCATCGTAGTCGTCCTTACGGTCATCTTTGCAGGTGGAACACAGGAGCTGCTCAAGAGGTTCAAGCACCGAAAGATCTCCCCGCGATAGCCAGGCCAGAGCATCGTAACCCTGGAGTTTTACTGCTTTCTTACGTGGCGAGGCATAGGCTCTTTCTTGGCTGATTGCAGAGGTCGGCATGCCGATATCTGCAATCAGTCCCATGGGGTCCCCGCTTGCCTTTCTCTTTCACCTGCTTCCTCCGAACTCTCGTGCTCCTCGCGCTCACTACCGCATCCTACGCGCCGTCGCAGCAACTGCCGGACGCGCCATCCGTAACGCACAACGCGGCTCCGTCAAATTTCTTCCGCCGCTGGGCAAAGTTCTATTGGGAAGATTGGAACGGCACCGCCGCTTCGGGGCCCGCTGCGCCAAGAAGAGGCCTGCCCTCGCCGCTGAACTCTCCGCCCTTCCCCAACGCGGACTGGTCCTACGGTGGTTCTTCCACCATCGGTGAAGCCGATACCAACGTCTATCCGCTGATGACCGCGATCAATGGAGCCAGCAGCCGGACGAAGATCTACGGATGGATCGAACCGACCATCAACTACAGCACTTCGCGCGACCGCAACTATCCAACCGCAAACGACATCTATTCGAACCGCTTCGAACTGAACCAGGCTGTCGTTTACATCGAGCGGCTGCCTGACTCCATGCAGCGCGATCACATCGACTGGGGCTTCCACCTCACCGGCTTCTATGGAACCGACTATCGCTCCACCACCAACAAGGGATACTTTAGCCAGCAACTCATCAACAACGATAGGCAGTATGGCTTCGATCCCGTTCTCGAATACGTCGATATCTACTTCCCCCACGTCGCGAAGGGGATGAACCTCCGCGCCGGCCGTTACATCTCCATTCCTGGAATTGAAGCCCAACTCACGCCGAACAACTACATGTTCAGCCACTCGCTTTTGTATGCGGTCGATCCCTTCACGGACACCGGAGTGCTCGCAACCATCCAGGTCACAGACCAGCTGGTCGTACAGGCAGGCGTCTCCGGCAGCCACGATGTCGCTCTGTGGACCGCAGACGCCAAACCCGCCTTCACCGGATGTGTCAGCTATACGACGAAGTCCGTCAACGATAACTTCTATCTCTGCGCCAACGGCATCAACGACGGCAAATACGCCTTCAACAACCTGCAAATGTACGACGGTACCTGGTATCACAAGATGGGAAAGACATGGCACATCGCCACAGAGGCCTACGTGATGTACCAGCGCGATGTCCCCAGCACCAACGGTCCCATTGCGCCCGAGAAAGGAACCAACGGCGCGAACTGCAGGCCCGGCCTGGACCGCTGCCTGGCACCGGAGTGGGCCGTCGTCAACTACCTCAACAAGCAGCTCTCGCCGCATGACTTTCTCTCGTTCCGATCGGACTTTCTAAACGACAAGAAGGGTCAGCGCACCGGAGTCGCCACAAAATTCACCGAAAACACCCTCATGCTCAGCCACTGGATCGGCTCCACGATCCAGATTCGGCCGGAGGCTCGCTTCGATCACTCCTGGGACAGGAACGGCTACGACAAAGGCACGCGGCGCAACCAGTTCACGCTCGCAACCGATGTCATTTTTCATTTCTGACCCACCGAACGGGTCGCGAAGGTTAAGGGCCGCATTTACTTTCAACGCCAGAACGCGCGCCCTAGGAGAGGGAACTTTGGTCTTCATGGTATTGTCGGAGGGCATCGGCGTAGAAACAAGAAAACGATTGCTTGCTTCTAGAACGATGGGCCACTGCTGGCCAAGAGCACAAAGTTGGGCAAGCCCGACCAGATCCTCGCCGGTGAACTCCGACGGAGGGCGGGCGATGCAGAACCGCTTAGCCTCGGCGATAGCAACAGAAAGGGACGCGGTCTCAGAATCAGACCAGTTGCTGACCGAGCGGTGGACGATCTCAATCGGACGAAGCGCTTGATTGTACGCGGCCTGCGGAGACAGTGAGAGAAGCGGATCAGACGAACCGCTAGTTTCCTGCGTAGCAGAACCCCCAAGAAAGCTTGTGAAAACCAGACACAGAGAAATCGCTAACAAACAACCCATTCCACCTCCCACTAACATGATGGTCGAAAGCTCCCTAACAACGAGATGCCTCACTTTTTCCACTCACCAACGCCTATTTCTCTCATGCAGGCCGCGCAAATCCAAGTTTCGCTTACTCTCTATCGCCTAAGCAGTACACAGGGTTCAGCGTTCAATTAGCAGAAGGCATCCTCACTTCATCCACTTTGACGACTTGGATGCTGCCCCTGCTCGATACCAACTTGAGGCCAAGCTGATCGCGGAGTGCGGTGATCAATTGAGACTTTAACTCAATGTCGTCTCGTTGCTGGGTGGGAGCGTCAAATGGGATCCACTGCAAAGAAACGTTGAAGAAACCGTCATATCCGGTTGAATCCACAACATCCGTGTCGAGCACCAGACCGAGATTCTTGGCCAGCAGCGATGTTGGAACGCGATTACCCCGCATAAAACGGTCGGTCACAACTATGTCGCCCTCGAACAGGGACGCCTCCATCGGTTTACCATCCGCTCCTGCTGTAACGGGCTCCGCCTTTTGTAGCTTATTCACCGCAGACACCGGTTTTAGTAGCAGAATAGATCGGGATGCTTGCGTTAAGTGACTGTGTAGCCCGAAACGATCCTCCAGAACCTTCAGCAGGAATTTGCGTCTTTGCGGCCATGAAAGAGACTTGCCAGAGCCGAACCCCGGATCACTCACTCACGCAAGCACATCGAACTTTTCAGAATGTGCCCACCGGGGCGCTCCTACTACCTGATCCTCCCTTACGTCGTAAGCTATTGCGAGCATCTTGACGATGGACGTGTTCTTAAGATCATAGCCATCTTCTCTCCCGATGATGTTATCGTCTGCGCCTGTCTCGCGAACCGGGCGCACTGACACTACATCGAAGCCCTTAGGTGTGTCGATAGCACTCTTCGGTTCTTGTCCATGAGCCAGCTGATTGTTCATGGCAGGAGACACAGCGCCCACCATCAGCAGGACGAGTGCCCATCCCACCTTGACTACTCTGATCGTTGGCACTCTTTTCACTTTTAACTTATCTCCAAACACTACGCCTCCAGAGTGATGAGGGACGACGGCTCCTGTAAGGGCTCCCCCTCCGTCGGTACGAATGTAAAGTCTGAGAGCGGAGGAAATGCTTCCCTGATGTTACCTGTGAGGAATGATAGAAAATCCTGTAGGAGCCCGGCGTCTGGAACAACCTGATCGATCCACAAGAACTGTCCGGTTTCGTTGACCTCCAAAAACTGACCTGCCCCCTTTTTCTCAACCATTCATAACTGGAGTTTCCCAGTTTTGTTTTG